>Ga0315534_1000012_pt1 | contig 77861 bp, 51 predicted proteins | sample SalMarSW160240MG_FD_203094 | JGI IMG/M metagenome (GOLD analysis project Ga0315534, IMG submission 203094) | Salt marsh sediment microbial communities from the Plum Island Ecosystem LTER, Massachusetts, United States - Salt Marsh Sediment SW1602-40 ... | reverse complement strand
GAGCACAACTCGGGCTTTGAACTCCGGGGTAAATTTGCGCCGTTTCGACACAGTGGACCTCCAAATTGAAGTCTAAATTTATCTATGACCTGTGTCCAGTTTTTGGGGTCCACTACAGACCAGCGTCATCGGTGTCCCTTCGAAGTCAAGCAAGTATCCACGTACATCCCCATCAGTGTCGTTCCAATAATCGTCGTAAATGACCAGATAAGGCGTTGCCGCATTGAGACGGTACGCAGCGACGGCCGCGTACTCCTGTGCTCCGGAGCTGGCGTCGATGATTTGCTCTGGTAGCAGGATCCCGGCAGCGGTCATGCGCCGGCCGATAAGATCGAGCGCCTGCAGATCACCAGACAGGCTGGGATCACGACTGAAAACCACCAGGAATTCGTTGTGGTTCAGGTTATAAGCGACATCTGGTAATAAATGGTAATCCGTTGTGCCGACGGCGATATCCCTTTCTGTCGCGAGCACGTTCCCCCCTCCTGGCCCGGCACCATCGAGGCCGGTCACCAATTGTCCGCGTGTATTTATATAGCACACAATCGCGCAATCGATTTCATACCAGACCACGAGATACGAATCATGGGAGGGGTGAGTATTGATGTCCAAACGCGGCCGGATCTCATCAACATCCAGAGCATTTGCGATAATGATTTCGGAGCCAAATGGGCCAGCGTAATCGACGCGCTGCCCAAACACATCGATATCGGTGGCGACTAACCGTGAGTAAACGACCAGAAAGTCGTTATGTTTCGGATTGTAGGCGACATCAGGATCGCTGCCCTCGCCCACATAAAACCAGCTCAACAGTCGGCCATCAACCGAAATACGTTGGGCGTAAATATCATTATCAGCAAATGGACGGGCATTCTCCCAAACCACCAAGAATTCGTGATCCTGGCTGTTGTAGGCGACGGCCGGGGCACGCTCATCGACCGGATCAGGCAAGGTGCTGATTGGAAAAGGACTGCCGATGACTGGTTCCGCCGCGCCGGGGCTTTGGCTGGGTGCCGCGGTCGCGTGCACGACGGAGAGCAGCACGACCGAGAAAAGCAAGGCGGTCAGGAACATGGCTCTTATCTTCATCGACATCCTCCAGGATATGGTAGGGGCATAGCACAGCAGCAGTAGTCTTTCCGCCGTCTCGCCAGGCTGGGATGACAACGGTGGCGTTCATCTGGGTTAAGCACCAACACATCCTTATGAATACAGGAAGATCGACGGACAAGCGTAGCTCTCGCTCACTTTGACCGGATAATTGATCTAGGTTCAGATACCTACATCGCCCGTCTCATTACAATCCAAGTGGGAACCACAATAAAAGACCTGCCCGGGATAGTCAGCGCAGGTCGTAGTTCGGTGTTGAAGAAGATGCTTGTCATTTTTATGTCGTCAGAATTGAAAGGTGGACTGTCAACAATAATTGTACGAAATGCCGTCTGGCCGCACAATCGGTCCCGGGGTAGCGGGGTAGCAAAGCAGGTGAATGTGTGCCTCGTAAGAGGGAGTCCGGGCATGAAGTGCCCGGGCTCCCTCTTAGGATATAACCCATTTACTCAACGTGTAATCAGCGGCAGGAAGAGCTCATACAACCAACTGACAAACCGACCCCAGAATCCGCCGGAGAGGGCGTAGTCCCCGCCGCTCATTGAACCTGCGTCCGGTTGGCCGATCGTGCCGGAGAGGCTGTAATCCCCGCCTGTGCTCGTCCCGCCCCCGCCATCGATGGTGTACCAGTCGAGGGTGTAGTCGCCTCCGGAGGAGGCAAGAGCCTTGGATGTACCCGCGATGAAAGCAGCAACGATCAGAAACAACATCAAGGCGATAAGCAAACGATGTCCATGGATTTTCGACATTCGTCCTCCTGCTGTGAAAGCGCTTCGAAGATTAATCATTTTCGAGTAAACTACCCGCAGCCCAGTCATATGTTCCCGAGACGCTCCTACTATAACCGCCGCTGACGGAGGAAGCAATTCCGCTGGCTGTGTTGTCCCTACCGCCGCTGACGGAGGAATAAAGTCCGCTGGCAATGTTTCCATAACCACCGCTGACGGAGGAAGAAGTACTGCTGGCTGTGTTGTCCTGACCGCCGCTGACGGAGGAATAATAATAGCTGGCTGTGTTGGCATAACCGCCGCTGACGGAGGAATGCCAACCGCTGGTTGCGTTTCCATAACCGCCCAGCACTGCACTGGCCTCGCCCACCGTGCGATCTGTCCCAGCATCATCCCCGGCAGTGTTGCTCCTTCCCCCGCCGATCACGCTGTAATGTGCCCACGCTTCATTGCCTTGCCCGGCTGCATCCCCGCCTCCCCCCAGCACGCTGGAGTAATCCCCGCTGGCGATATTGTAGCGACCACCGCTGACGGAGGAAGAAGTACTGCTGGCTGTGTTTTCCTGACCGCCGCTGACGGAGGAATAATAACCGCTGGCTGTGTTGTCCCTACCGCCGCTGACGGAGGAATAATAATAGCTGGCTGTGTTTCCATAACCGCCGCTGACGGAGGAAGAAAAATAGCTGGCTGTATTGAGCCGACCGCCGCTGACGGAGGAATAAACTGCGCTGGCTGTGTTGGAGTAACCGCCGCTGACGGAGGAATCCAAACCGCTGGCTGTGTTGAGATACCCGCCGCTGACCGTGGCGAACGCGCCGCTGATCGTGTTTGAATTGCCAGCCACCAACCCCCCATAGCTGGTGTAGGAATGCTCAGTTCCAACGATCAAGTTATGGGATCCGCTGCGCACGGCGTCATCCCCAACATCCTCGTTGTAACCTACAATCAGGTTGCCGAGCCCGTTCACCGCGCCATCGGTATCGCCGCTGCCGTCCCTCACATGCACATTCACGCCGGTGAAGACGACATCGTCGCCGCCGTTCTCCGTGCTGACCGAGGCCAGTAGGTCCTCCAGGTCGCTGATGCGGCTGTCGTAAGCAGAGAGCAGGTCGTCGACCTGCGCCTGGGTGTAGAAATCGCCGCTGTCATACCCGTCGAGTAAGTCGGCGTCCACAGCCTCCTGCGCCTGCATGGCGTAGGGAACTGCGGTGAACGGCTGGTCAGGGCTCAGCAGCGTGTACGAGCCGCCGTCCCCGCTGAACCAGATCCTCAGATAGCACTCGGTCTCACTGAAGACGGACGCCGGCAGCGCATCCATGTTGCTCAGGCTCGTGTCCCCCAGCAGGGCGATGAAGTAGCCATCGTTCACCGGCAGGGTCACGCCTGCCGACGGCTCTCCACCAGCGCTGGAGGTGCCGTCGTTTGACCAGTAGCTCGTATCGCCGGCGGCGTTCACCACGGCGAATTTGAAGTAGCCCGTGCCGTCGAACGGCGACCCGCCATCGCTGATCAGGCCTTGATAGCTGACCACCGTCGGCGCGCCGGCGCCCTGCAGCGGGCTGGCGTCCACGCTCTGGATGAAGAAAGCGCCCAGCAGCATGCCGAGCGTGAAGAATCCTGCAGCGAAGGCCAGTAATTTGCGGTTCATGGCGATACCCCTTTCTTGAATTGGAGGGTTCGTTAATGGAACAAATCGAAACAAGCGCGGCCGGGTTTCGGAGAAGAGTGCAGTGAAGGGCAGGGCCGCTGCCAGAGTTCTACTCGTGCCGAATTTCACATCAACTGTATAGTAAATGAGTGCAAATGTAAAATATCCACTACGGTTGTGGGAGAGCAGCTTCCAGCACATCGAAAGAATGGGGTTCCATCCGCTGGCTGAAGGGGGGTGTATGGAGATTTGAAGTGGGTGGGGAGCAGTGAAATGGAGTGGTAAATCAAGGGGGCCGGCAAATTTGCCGGCCCCCTTGACTTTTTGGCCTGTCAGCTTATCTCCTTCAGCGGGTAATCAGCGGCAAGAAAAGCTCGTAAAGTGCCTGAACGAGGCGTCCCCAGAAACCACCCGAGACGGTGTAGTCCCCGCCGCTCATCGCCCCGGCGTCCGGTTGGCCGATTGTGCCGGAGAGAGCGTAGTCCCCGCCGGTGCTCGTCCCGCCCCCGCCATCGATGGTGTACCAGTCGAGGGTGTAGTCGCCTCCGGATGAAGCCAATGCGGTCCCGACCAGTGTTGCGACGAGCAGCATCACGAGCAGAGCGAGAACAAGCCAGCGTTTCTTCATAGTTGTCCTCCTATTGCGCCATGACCAGCATCTGGATCAGGCCGGTGCCTTCTTCGAGCGGTTCGAGCGCCTTGCCGATTACGGTGCCAACCGGGGGTGTTTCGCCGGCCGCCATGGCATAGCCAGGTAGTGAGGAGGACACGAGTAGATCCCCGGGTTGAATAGCGCCGTTCTCTGTGATAGCTTTTACTGGGACGATGCCAACGATCGCCAAAGGAATTTTATTTGATTCGATCAGCTCGCCTGAATCATCCACCTCAACGCCGCCCACAAAGCCGGGTTGTGTTGAGTAGATACCGACCACTGAGGCTTGAAATGGTCGATCGCTGCGGATGAAGATTCCATCCGCTCCGATGACGAGAACATCTCCGGCTTCCAGACTCGCATCACCAGAGCTGACCATCTCAGCTAAATCCGCACCGCCTGTGTTATACCCTGCGCCATAGTAATTACCATCAGCACGGACGTCACCATTGTTGCTCACTGTAAACTCGAGTTCGCTTGTGGACATGGAGTCATTGGCTGCGAGCAGGTATCCTTGTCCCGTCGAATCATCATTGACAAAAAAACCACCATAACCACCTGATGAATTTGAGCGTCCATAGACGCCGTAGTTCACACCCGTTCCAGCGGACCTGTAAGCATTCCCATAGACTCCACGGCCACCGGAGGCTTGGGATTCGCCCCCTACGCCATGCCCTCCGGTGGAGGGTGTGAACCCGTACACACCGAACCCGCTCGAAGAAGCGCTATAGCCATAGACGCCGCGGGCGAAGCCGGTCGAACTGGATGCAAATCCCGACACCCCCTGACCCTGGGTTCCATCGGATGAGCCATACACTCCAGTACTTGAGCCTGAACCCGTTGCTGTGCCATACACCCCGGTGCCATTGGTGGCCTGGGATTGCCCACCCACACCGGCCCCGACCGTCGAAAAGCCAAAGACGCCAAAGCCTGAAGATGAGGATGTTTCGCCATACGTGCCGACGGCGCTGCCGCTGGTGGCGTTGTTGATGCCCGATAGGCCGCGTCCACCTGACGCATAGGCATAACCCTCCACGCCGCGTCCCGCACCGGTCGAGGCGGTGGAGCTTGCTACCAACCCACGGCCGGCGGTGTTGCTGCTGGTTAAGGACAAGGCTGAAATACCCGTCGTGCTCCAGCTCTCGCCGACATGATTATGTACAAAGGCTGCAAAGGCAGCGGCGTCCAGACCATCCAGACGATCGGCGTTGATCGCATAAGGCACAGGCGTGAGTGGCTGGCGTGGGCTGAGGAGTGTGTAGCCCGGATCGCCTGAACCCTGGACCTCGATCAGCAGCCAAAGTGCCGTCCCGTCGAAGGCGCTGCCGAAGTCGAGCGTGACGGAGAACAGACCATCAACGACGGCAACCGCCGACTTCGTGATCGGACCGCTGACCAGCGATCCGGATGTCGGGTCGTCGTACAGCGAGAACCTGAGGTTGTACGAGCCGTTGGCCGGTGCCCCGCTGTCCTCGATGTAACCCTGGTATGTGAACGCCGTACCGACGGACGCCAGGGACGGCGCGGCGAACGCGGCCCGGGTACCGATCCAGATACCGATCACCAGGATCCCCAGAGCAAGTATTAGGATGCGTAAGGATTTGTGGTTCATGATGCCCTCCCCAATCGTACGTGGTGACATGTGATGACGACGATTGATCTATCAGTTAATGCAGTTGGTCGCCGAATCTCCGCATCAGATCAGAATCATCTAAATTAGCACACGGTAGAGGCAAAATCCGCGGTGCCCATTTCTGTCCCTAGCGCGTGATCAGCGGCAGGAAAAGCTCGTAAAGCGCCTGAACGAGGCGTCCCCAGAAACCACCCGAGACGGTGTAGTCCCCGCCGCTCATCGCCCCGGCGTCCGGTTGGCCGATCGTGCCGGAAAGAGCGTAGTCGCCGCCGTTGCTTGTCCCGCCCCCGCCATCGATGGTGTACCAGTCGAGGGTGTAGTCGCCTCCGGAGGAGGCAAGAGCCTTGGATGTACCCGCAATGAAAGCAGCAACGATCAGAAACAACATCAAGGCGATAAGCAAACGATGTCCATGGATTTTCGACATTCGTCCTCCTGCTGTGAAAGCGCTTCGAAGATTATTGTTCTTGCCACAAATCACCCGCAGCCCAGTCATATGTTGCCGAGACGCTCCTATTTAGACCGCCGCTTACAGAGGAATAAGCACCGCTTGCCGTGTTAGTACTCCCGCCGCTGACGGAGGAAGCCCCGCCGCTGGCTGCGTTATTATTACCGCCGCTGACGGAGGAATAACTTCCGCTGGCTGCGTTATTATTACCGCCGCTGACGGAGGAATAATATCCGCTGGCTGTATTGCCAGACCCGCCCAGCACTGCACTGGCCTCGCCCACCGTGCGATCTGTCCCAGCATCATCCCCGGCAGTGTTGGTCCTTCCCCCGCCGATCACGCTGTAATGTGCCCACGCTTCATTGCCTTGCCCGGCTGCATCCCCGCCTCCCCCCAGCACGCTGGAGTAATCCCCGCTGGCGATGTTGTAGCGACCGCCGCTGACGGAGGAAGAAGTACTGCTGGCTGTGTTGTCCTGACCGCCGCTGACGGAGGAATAATATTCGCTGGCTGTGTTGGAAAAACCGCCGCTGACGGAGGAAGAAGTACTGCTGGCTGTGTTGTCCTGACCGCCGCTGACGGAGGAATAATAATAGCTGGCTGTGTTGGCATAACCGCCGCTGACGGAGGAAGAAAAATAGCTGGCTGTATTGAGCCGACCGCCGCTGACGGAGGAATAAACAGCGCTGGCTGTGTTGGAGTAACCGCCGCTGACGGAGGAGCGATCACCGCTGGCTGTGTTGAAATAACCGCCGCTGACCGTGGCGAGTGGGCCGCTTATCGTGTTTGATTGGCCAGCTACCAACCCCCCATAGCTGGTGTAGGAATGCTCAGTTCCAACGATCAAATTATGGGATCCGCTGCGCACGGCGTCATCCCCAACATCCTCGTTGTAGCCCACGATCAGGTTGCCGAGCCCGTTCACCGCGCCGTCGGTATCGCTGCTGCCGTCCCTCACATGCACATTCACGCCGGTGAAGACGACATCGTCGCCGCCGTTCTCCGTGCTGACCGAGGCCAGCTTGGTCTCTAGGGCAGTGATGCGGCTGTCGTAGGCCGCCAGCAGTACGTCGACCTCAGCTTTCGTATAGAGCTCGCTGCTGTCCACCCCGTCGAGCGTGTCGGCGTCGCTCGCGCTGGTCGCAATGACCGCTTCCTGCGCCTGCAGCGCGTAGGGCACGGCGCTGAACGGCTGGTCAGGGCTCAGCAGCGTGTACGAGCCGCCGTCCCCGCTGAACCAGATCCTCAGGTAGCACTCGGTCTCGCTGAAGACGGAAGCCGGTAAAGTCTCCATGTTGCTCAGGCTCGTGTCCCCCAGCAGGGCGATGAAGTAGCCATCGTTCACCGGCAGGGTCACGCCTGCCGACGGCTCTCCACCACCGCTGGAGGTGCCGTCGTTCGACCAGTAGGTCTTGACGCCGGCGGCGCTCACCACGGCGAATTTGAAGTAGCCCGTGCCGTCGAACGGCGACCCGCCTTCGCTGATCAGGCCTTGATAGCTGACCACCGTGGGCGCGCCGGTGCCCTGCAGCGGGCTGGCGTCCACGCTCTGGATGAAGAAAGCGCCCAGCAGCATGCCGAGCGTGAAGAATCCTGCAGCGAAGGCCAGTAATTTTCGGTTCATGGCGATACCCCTTTCTTGGATTGGAGGGTTCGTTAAGGGAACGAATCGGATCAAGCGCGGCCGGGTTTCGGAGAAGAGTGCAGTGAAGGGCAGGGCCGCTGCCATAGTTCTACTCGTGCCGAATTTCACATCAACTCTATAGTAGATGTGAACAAATGTAAAATATTGGTTACGGCTGTGGGAGAGCAGCTTACAGCACATAGAAAGAATGGGGTTGCATCCGTTGGCAGAAGGGGGTGTATGGAGATTTGAAGTTGGAGGGGAGCAGGGAAATGGTGTGGTAAATCAAGGGGGCTGGCAAATTTGCCGGCCACCTTGATTTTATAGCCTGTCAGCTTATCTCCTTCAGCGGGTGATCAGCGGCAGGAAGAGCTCGAAGAGCGCGCGGATGAGATGCCCCCAGAACCCACCAGAAACAGCATAGTCGCCACCGTTCAAAGAGCCGGCATCCGGTTGGCCGATCGTGCCGGACAGGCTGTAATCGCCGCCGGTGCTCGTGCCGCCCCCGCCGTCGACCGTGTACCAGTCGAGCGTGTACTCACCGCCGGAGGACGCCAGCGCGCTGCCCACCGTGATGGCAAGCAGCAGCGAGAACAAGAGTACCAGGAATATCCGGCGTTTCTTCATGGCATGCCCTCCTGCCGCAGCATGACCAGCATCTGGATCAGGCCGCTGCCCACATCAAGCGGCTCGAGCGCTTTTCCGATTCCCGCCAGTGGGATGTGCATGGCGTAGCTGGCATACGGCACCGGCGTGAGCGGTTGGCGGGGCAGCAGTGGCTGGTATCCACCAGTCGAAGCTCCCGGGCGAATGTGGATTGCGAGCCAAAATGCTTCGCCATTGAACACATCACCAAAGGCGAGCGCCACGGTAAACACCCCGTCGGTGACTGTCACATCTTGCAAGGTGAGTGTGCTCCCGACCTGCGAGCCAGAGACCGCATCATCCCATAGCTCAAACTCGAAATCATAGGTGCCATTCGCCGGCTCTCCGACATCTTCCAGGTAGCCCTGGTAGGTGAACAGGCTTCCGATGGGCGGCGCGTGGATCGGAGCACCGGGGAGGCTGCGTTCACCGCCTGATGCATCCCCACCAAGGACGGCTGCCCCTGGCAAAACGGTGGTAAAAAGTAACCCGACGAAGATCCGGTAATGTTTCATCTGGGCCTCCCAAATTTCCGAATCGTCTGGACCTAGGCAGAACTCCCTGGATGCCTGGCCGCGTCAGTACACCAGGAGCTGGAAGGCTCCATCGATTGGGTTCCCGTCCAGGTCGACGGTTCGGCATTTGAATCGGTATTGATTGCCCGGATCGATCTCGCATGTTGGGAAGGTGATCCAGGAGAGAGAATTATTGGACGTTACCCAGTATTGATCTACCAGATCGAATCCAACCTCGATATAGCAATATCCCGTTGAAGGACCATTGACGACCCACATGGTCCCCGAGACATTGTTAAAGAAGGTATAAAGGGTTGAATATTCTGAGTTGCAGTACACCATCGCACCTGCTTTAACGCTGCCGTGACTCGTAAGCGCCTGGAAGTAGTTGCCCGCCGTCCAGATGTCGCCGTTGTTCCCGACGATGAATTCGTGCTCGCCGCCGTTGCCGCCAAAGCCCTTGAACAGCGCACCGTTTGACGAGTTGGTGGAGACAATCGTGGCATCGGTCCCCTGCGCCCGGGCCCAGAGGGCGATCCCGCTCGTCGAGTTGTCATTCTCCACCCAGAGCGACGTGCCGGTGTGGGTCGCGGCATTGCTCCATACCTCCAGCCCATGCCCGCTGCCGAGGGTGTTCTTAATGACCGCTCCCGGGCGCAGACTCAAGGCATAGGGCACGCCGGTCAGCAGCTGGCGCGGCAGCAGGATGGTGTAGCTTCCGGTGCTGGTGCCGGGTCGCACAGCCACCTGCAGCCACAGCGCCTTACCGTCGAACACGGCACCGAAGTCGAGTGAGGCGGTGAATACACCCTGGACCACGCTGACGTCGCCCCGGACGCTATCACCCCCCACCTGGACACCCGCCGATGGATCATCGAACAACTGGAAGAGGAAATCATAGCTGCCCGAAGCGGGGGAACCGGCATCCTCCAAGAAACCCTGGTAGGTGAAGGCTGTATTGACCTGCGTCAGCACCGCGGACGGCGCAGGCTGGTTTTCAGCCCGGACCGAATACCATCCCGCCGCAATCATCATACTGATAAGAAGGAACGAAATGGAAAGCACAATCATTTTGCGCATGGCGCCCTCCTTCATCGATCGCCGTGTATCTCCATCGGTCTCGGCCGCTGTCCTGAATCGTTTATGAAACCTGGGCGATCATCACGAATGTGGTGCTGATCTTAAATCGCTTGAGCCGTTTTTGTTCTTCATCCCCTCCCGGGAGCCCTTCTTTCAGAGGATATGAATCCATCGTTACTCAACGTGCGATAAGCGGGAGGTGCAGCCAGCATTCCCAGCAGGGGTACTCACAGCCTGTCGTCCCGGTGTCGTTCCAGCCATTCGGGTCGAGGCACTGGTTGCGGCTGCCATTGTTGCCGGTGCTGGAGGTCACGATGAAATCGTGGTAGGTGTTGTAGCAGACGCGGTTGTTGGTCAGTGTGTTGCTGCTAGCGTTGTTTAAATAGATCCCGCTGTTGTTTTCCTGCATGATGTTGTTCTCGACCGTCGTTCCGCTTGCGAAGGATAGGTATAGACCGATGCTGTTCGATATCAACCATTTATTCTCAACCGTGTGGTTGACGGCATTGGCGAGATAGATCCCGCCGGAGAAATCACCGACCAGGCAGTTCCGTATGGTGTTGTTCGAGCCGTGGAAGAAAGCGATCCCGTTGTCTGGATCGATGGCAATATCGTCGCCGGTGACGCAATGATAGTCGCAGTCGAAAGTCACGTTGCTTTCTCCGAAGAGGAGGGACACGCAAGAGCCTCCCACACCGATCAGATTAGCTGTTAACTTGACCTCGCTGTACAGCCCACTGGCGAGCTTGGCGGAGCAATCGCTGCAGGAATTGCAGGTGGCTGCGGGTGGCGCCAGCTTGTTTTCATCGTGGAGAACATATCCCCTCGCGGCCTGCGTCGGGTTGGTGCCTGCGATCAAGGCGAACAGGGCAATCAGCCCGACGAACGCGAGCGTTCTGTATATTCGATGGTTCATTGCATACTCCTTGCCGGTCGTAAACCTCACACGGCTTTTCCAGTGCGCGATCCCCAACAGCAGATTCATCCTGTAAGTGCATGCTTCCGAGTATCTGGAGACGCGGCCCTAAAGGGTCAGCCGCTGCCTCTTTTCCCGGCATTCACGCCGCCATTTCCCTTCATTCCAGGCTTTACTTCCTTGCGAATATGCGACATGCAAACAGCCGCGAGCATGAGCGCTGGACAGCGGGTTTGAGAAACTCGAGACATGGCTCCCTTGCCTTTCCGCCTCTGCGGGATGGAAGTGAGCCTCGATTGAAGGCGGATTATGGAGTGTGGAAGGATACAGTCCGTGTGCTCCCCAGCGAGCAGAGAGCGTGATGGTTCCGGTTTTTCTTGTGACCGACCTCCAGTTCGGTAAGATGCAGGTTCTACGAAGCGGGTTTCCCGCCGGGCATTGACCTATCTCATCATCAGCGGCAGATACAGGCAGCTTACCGTGGATGTGAACGGAAGCGAGAATTCGGACGTGCTGCCGGCCAAATTGGTTGCGGTGGTGGTGAGGAAGGGTTCGCTGGAACAGCCGACGGTCAGGGACCACGCGCCGCTGACATCGGCCGTGGTGCTCCCCAGGTATTTCTTTCCCTCGCCGTCGCTGTTGGGGCTGGAAAAAAGCTCGATGGTTGCATCGGGTGGCGCGCCGATCCCTTCCACAAACAGGGAGCCGGGGCTGGCCTGGGTGATCGTCGGAGCAAGCATGCCCTCATTGGCTGAGCCGACCAGGTTGATGCCCTTCTCTTCGTTCAGGTAGATGCTGTTATGTGTGATCGTGGCGTGGTACGCTGCATCGACGGAAATGCCATCCCCGGCGTTGTACCAGATTTGATTCACCGGGCCGATGGTGTTGTCGATGGCGTTGCTGTTCACCTGAATGCCGTCGCCTCCGTTGGGCACCGGGACCAAACCGCCAGCCCCGACGCCGATGAGATTGCCTTTGATCGTGTTCCCGGTCGCGGCCGTGCCGTTGAGTACCACTCCACCGAACTGGTTCCCCGAAATGATATTGCCTTCGGCGGGGAGTTCGCCGCCAATCACCGTCGACTGCGGTCCATAGTTCAGGTAGATTCCGTACCCATCGTTGGCGAGCGCTGACACCCCGGTCACATCAACCCCGATGTAATTGCCGGAGATGACCGTCCCCAGGATATTCACGCCGGTCAGGCGGATGCCCATCGAGCCGTTTCCAGAAATCACGTTGCGCTCGCCGGGCGTATCCCCTCCGATTTCGGTATTCATCATGCTCGGGGCCAGTTTTATGCCGTCGGATTGGTTGCCAATATCCGCGAGGCCTGTGCTGTCGGTGCCGATGTAGTTACCGATGACCCGGTTGCCACTCGAGGCAGTGCCGCTGATGTCAACCCCGTTCTGATCGTTGCCGGAGATGACATTGCGAGCGGCATCGGTTTCACCGCCGATGACGTTATCCGTCGAACCGGCAGCGATCGTCACGCCATTGAGGGTATTGCCGCGATCCATCGAGCCGGATGCATCCAGGCCGATGTAATTGCCGGATACGGTATTGCCGCTGGTGCTCGAGCCTGTGATGCGTACGCCGTCGCTGGCATTTGCGGAAATGACGTTCCGGCAGCCGGAGGAGCCACCGATGACGGTGAGTTCAGGCCCGTTGTAGAGCTCGACCCCCGTGCCGCTGTTCGGCAGGCTGGACGTCCCCTGGTCGTTAAGGCCGATGATGTTGCCGCAGACGGTGTTGGCGTCAGTGCCTTCCCCGCTGATGAATACCCCGCTCGAATCGTTCCCAGAGATCACATTTCCTTCCCCGGGCAGGTTCCCTCCGATCGAGTTGGATTGCGCGCCCTGTAAGATGTAAATACCGTAGGCGTTTGGCAGAGGCAGGTCACCGGCGCCGTCGGTGCCGATTAAATTGCCTGTAACCAGGTTGCTATCTGTGCCGGCTCCGGATATGTATATGCCGTAGCTGTTCGCTGAAATCTGGTTCCCCTCGTAGATCCCGGTACCGCCGATTGTATTGCCGTGCGCGCCCGCCGTCACATACACGCCGTAGCTGCCGTTGCCCAGCGCCATATCGCCTGACGAATCCACGCCGATATGATTGCCGAGCAGGGAATTTCCGGCAGCATTTGCGCTTTGAATTACCACGCCAGCGATGGTGTTGCCGGAGATCAGATTGCCCTCGCCCAGCGCCGATCCGCCGATTGTGTTTCCGCCGGCATCGTTGATCCCAACGCCGTACTGATTGGGAATGGCACTTGCACCGGAGACATGTGTTCCAATGTAATTCCCGGTCACGGCATTGTTTGGGCTTGCCAGGAATACACCATACAGACCGTTGCCGGAGATTACATTCCGCTCGCCGACCGAATCACCGCCGACGGTGTTGTACTGCGCACCGGTGATCACGTAGACCCCGTTCGTGTTGTTCGGGACGGCCGCTGTGCCCCAGGCATTGGTGCCGATGTAGTTCCCCGTGACTAGGTTGTAGTTGCTACCGCCCGTCCAGATCAGGATGCCGTGCTGCCCATTGCCCGAAATCACGTTGCGCGTGAGGGCCGTCGCGCCGCCGATGATGTTGTCGTGAGCTCCGCCCGAAATTTCGATGCCGCTGCTGGTATTCCCCAGGTCGATTGCACCATCCACGGCCAGCCCGATCAGGTTGCCCTCCACCTGGTTGTCGTTTGTTGTATGAGCATAGATCGAGACGCCATTCGCCTCGTTCCCGGAGATCACGTTGCCCGTACCCGCTGCCGCCCCGCCGACGAGATTGGCATACGCGCCTTGCAGGATATAGACGCCCGAGCCCCCGTTTCCCAGATCGACCATGCCCGTCGCGTCTGTACCGATAAAGTTGCCCATAATCATGTTCTCGTTCGAGTCCCCGATCAACTCGACGCCAGCCGAGCTGTTTCCAGAGATGACGTTCCGGGCAGCCGGCGTCGTTCCGCCGATGATGTTGGCGCTGGCCGAAACGTTGAGAAAGACGCCCCGCAGCCCGTTCGGAGCCGCCGTCGTTCCGAGGTAATCGACACCGATGTGGCATCCTTCCACGGTCGCGTTGGTGGCGCCTGCCCCGCTGATATAAATCCCATTTCCGGTGAAATTGACAATCGCAAGTCCCTTGATGACGTGGTCTCCCGAATCATTGATTGTCAGGCCGTTGGTCTGGCTGACGATCGCTGAACCATCCAGTACGACCCGGATCTTGGCCGCCGTCAATCCGGCCGCTGGCTCGGCACCGGTTTGAGAATAGCCATCGATCGTGGTGCCATCGTCATTTAGCCAGGGCAGCTCGGTCAGCGGCTGAATCGTGCACACTCCGCTGATCGCGCTGCAGCCGGGGTCGAAGGCCGGGATGAAGGCGAAATCGATCTCGTCCGGGCCGGCGTTGGCGTTGGCGGTTTTGATCGCCTCGCGCAGCGAGCAGTGCATGCCGTCGCACGCACCGTCATCGGTATCATCGGTCGTGTTGACCGTGAGGGTGCTGGCTGCGACGGAGCATGGGAAGGTGGTCAGGGCAAGAAGTAGAAGCAGGGCAAAGATGGAGAGCAGCTGGCGACGGAGCATGAGCCACCTCCCTTGATGAGGCTGGGTTTGAAGGCGATCTGATTTATGACCAGCAACATAACTAGCGTTGATAGGGCACCGATCCTTTCGAGAACAAACCAACGCTAGACTTCAACGTGTAATCAATGGCAGGAAAAGGCAATGAACCGTGGATGCGAAGGGCAAAGAAAATGCCGAAGTGTTGCCCTCGAAATCGGTCACGGTTGCTGTCAAATAGGGATCACTAAAACAAGGGACCGTGATAAACCAGATCCCGCTCACGTCTGCGGTTGTACTGCCAAGGTAGGTTTTTCCCTCCCCATCGGCATCCGGATTGGAAAACACCTCGATCAAACCATCGGGCGGGGCGGCAGAGCCCTCGATAAGGATCGATCCAGGGGAGGTTCCTGCAATCGTTGGAGATGGAAGCATATCATTTCCCCCACCGATTAGGCTGATTCCTGCGCCCACGTTCGAGTGAATGCTGTTCTGGGTGATCGTCGCCGTGCGGGCGCCCTCGACGCTCACGCCGTCCTCGACGTTGAACGCGATCAGGTTATCGGGGCCGATCGTGTTGCCATCGGCGCCGTCCACGACCAGTACGCCATGGCTGCCGTTGCCCAGCGGGATGTTCCCCCCGAGGTCTGTCCCGATGTAATTGCCTTTAACCGTGTTGCTGCTCGTGCTGCTGCCATGAAGTGTCACACCGCGCAGTCCGTTGCCGGAGATGACGTTGCGCTCCGCGGGCAGGTCGCCGCCGATGGTCGTATTCTTGGCGCCGCCGGAAACGATCACGCCGGAGTACGTGTTGGGCACAGCCCCGGTCCCGCCAGCATTCAGACCAATGAGGTTCCCGGAGACGATGGTGCCATTGGTGTTGAGCCCTTCGATTCGGACACCGAATTCACCATTCCCGGAGATTACGTTGGCTTCCAACGGGGTGTCACTCCCGACTTCCGTATCCTCCGCGCCGCCGCTGATGCGAACCCCGGATTCCAGGTTCGCAATGCCGCTGGTTCCAGCCATATCGGTTCCGATGTAATTCCCGACCAGTTGGTTACCATCGCTTCCCTCACCACTTACATGCACGCCATTGAGGGTGTTGCCCGAGATGACATTCCGCTCAGCGGTGATGTCGCCGCCGACCTCATTTCCCGACGCACCGGCCGCGATGCTCACGCCGTTCTGCCCGTTGCCCATGGCCAACGTGCCGCTCAGGTCCAAACCGATGATATTGCCAGAAATGATATTTCCACCGGTGCTGTTCCCTGAGATACGCACGCCATCGGCGTTGTTGCCCGATATCACGTTGCGGCAAGCTGCGCTGGAGCCACCAACAACAGTTGAATCTGGGCCCTGGTAGAGTTCAACGCCTGAAGTGCCATTGGCCAGCGCAGATGTCCCGGTCAGATCCAATCCAATCATGTTCCCGCAGATGATGTTGCCATCCGTCCCCTGGCCCAGGATCTGGATTCCGTTGGCTGTATTTCCGGAGATGAGATTCCCTTCTCCGGATGTTCCACCCCCGATGACATTCAATTGGGCGCCCTGATCGATTCGTATGCCGTAGATATTGGGTATCGGGAGCAGTCCGGCAGCATCGGTCCCGATGAGATTCCCTGCGATGCGGTTCGAATCGGTGTTGGCTTGCAGGATGGAGATCCCATTCTGGTTGCCCGAGATCACGTTGCCTTCGCCAGGGTTTCCCGTGCCGATGTCGTTATTGTTCGCGCCGTACCGGATGTCAATCCCCGAGATTCCATTGCCCAGCCCAATACTGCCCGTCCGATCCACGCCGATGTAATTGCCGATGAATTCGTTGCCGGTGGTTCCGGCAGAAGACAGCATCACGCCGTAGTCGCTGTTGCCTGAGATGAGATTCCGCTCTCCTTCGGTCGATCCACCAATGGTGTTGTCGGCCCCACCGTAGATATAGATGCCCGTGCCGTTGGGTATCGGGCTGGAGCCCGAGGCATTGGTCCCGATAAAGTTGCCGCTCACCGTGTTGGAATCCCCATCGATATACATCCCGTATCCGTCGTTGCCCGAAATGATATTTCGCTCGCCGTTTGTATCGCCGCCGATGAGGTTGTTGGATGCTTCTATCGCGATGCGAATACCACTGGTGGTGTTCCCGCAGGCGACAGCACCGCTGATATCCGTTCCGATGTAGTTGCCCATGATCACGTTATCGTCGGTGAACTGAGTCCAGATCTGTATGCCGCTGGCGTCGTTGCAGGCGATGACATTCCGTTCTGCGGGCAGGCTGCCGCCGATGGTGTTCGTGTCGGCGCCGTTGACGATCTGGATTCCATTTTGCCCGTTGCCCAGATCCGTCGTCCCATCCGCTCCAAGTCCGATGAGGTTCCCCGAAACCACATTTTCGCGCGTCGAGGAGTTGTTCAGTGCGATGCCGTCTACGCCGTTTGCAGAAATCACGTTGCCAGCGCCCAGCGTTGAACCACCGATGACGTTGCTGGATGAGTTGTCGCGAATATAAAGACCTGTGCCGGCGTTGCCCAGCGGCAGCAAGCCGCTCGCATCGGTGCCGATGAAATTGCCGGAGACCTGATTCCCCGTGGACAGGATCTCCATCTCAATGCCGTCGCTCCCATTGCCGGAGATGACGTTCCGGGCTGCGGGAGTGGTTCCCCCGATCACATTGTTGTTCGTGGTGAGCGTCAGGCGGATGCCATCCTCATGGTTGGGCATGGGCACGAGGCCGAGGTAATCGGTGCCAATATGGCATCCCTCGACATGGATTTCATTCGCCAGGCCGCCAGAGATGTACATCCCGTGCTCGAAACGGTGAATCGTGAGGCCCTTAATCAGGTGCCCTCCGGAACCGGCGATTCTCAACCCGACGGCTGAAGGTGGGACGGTGAGATCGCCATCGAGCACGATCCGCAGCGCGGCGGGGGCAAGAGCAGTCGGCGCCGCTGCGCCGGGCTGTGTAAATCCGTCGATGGTGGTGTCATCATCGGAAAGCCCTGGCAGCTCGGTCAGCGGCTGGATGGTACAGACTCCGCTGGTCAGGTCGCAGCCGGGGTCTGTGCCGACCGGGATATTGAACGTGATCAAATCCGCTCCGGTGTTCGCGTTGGCGGCGTTGATCGCCTCGCGCAATGAGCAGTGCGTGCCGTTGCACGTTCCGTCATCGCTGTCATCGGTTGTGTTGACGGTGAGCGTCGCCGCCGCGGCGCCCCGGGGCAGGGTGGCTGGAGCAAGCAGGAGCAGCAGCGCGAAGATGGACAGCAGCTGGCGGCGTGTCATGGGTCACCTCCTGGAGGCCTGCGAGGGCTGAATAATGATCCGAGTTCAAACCAGCACCGGAACCTATGTCGTTGAGATACCGCAATTTTCGCGTACGGACCCACAGAAGACTTCAACGTGTAATCAAGGGCAGGTAAACAGATGTGATCGTGGTAAAGAACGCGTTGGAGAACATCGAGGTCCCTTTAGACGGATCGGTCAGCGTGGCCGTGATGTAGGGCCCGTGTAATCCAGGCGTCATCACGGTCCAATCCCCGCTGCCGTCTGTCGTACCGGAGCCAAGGTAGGTCTGTCCGGCCTGGGGATCGGATTCCAGACTGGTGAAGACCTCGATCGTGCAGCCGATGCAGGCTGGGGACGTCGTCCCTGAGACGGTTGCCGGGTTGAGATTGACCGCAGCGATTGTCGGCGCGCTGATATCCTGATTGGCGCCGGCTCCCAGCGAGATGTTGGCGATCGCGTTGGCGTAGATGCTGTTCTGAGTGATAACGTTGAAATCCGAGACCTCACCGTAGATGTAGACCCCTTGAGTGGAATGGTTAGCAATGATGTTGTTCGGGCCGATCGTATTGCCCTGTGCGCCGTTTGCGATGCACACTCCATTGTAGGTTACGTTTGGCAGCGGGTTCAAGCCAGTGACATCGACGCCGATGGAGTTTCCGAGCACCTGGTTGCCGTCGGTAGCAGCGCCACCAATCCACACGCCATAATCGCTATTTCCAGAGATAATATTGCGCTCGAGAGACGTGGGGCCGCCGATGGTATTTAGATAGGCATGGTTTGAGATTGAGATTCCTGTCCCTATTCCCATTCCTGCTGTGCCAGTGATGTCGGTTCCGATATAGTTTCCGGAAACGGTAGTGCCATGCGCACCTGACTTTATGTTGACAGCATCGTTCGTCGCAACAATGACATTGCGTTCAACACTGGTATCGCCGCCGATAACGGAGTTGGCTGCATCATTCTCCACCAATACACCTTCAGAGGCGTAACACAGTATGGATGTGCCTGTGATATCGAGCCCAATGATATTGCCTGAGATCCGATTGAAATCAGTTCCCGTTCCATCGATTCGCACCCCCCTGATATTCCCACAGATCAGGTTGCCCTCGCCTTGTACGCTCCCGCCTACCTCATTCCACGCCGCTGCATCGTGGATGTAGATGCCTGAGCTGAGATTGGGAATCGCAGTTGTGCCCGTCGTATCGGTGCCTACGTAGTTGCCAGTGATGATATTTTCACTGGCGGCAGATTCGAACTCCACACCAGCACCGTCGTTGCCGGAAATCACATTTCGAGCAGCAGCCGTATCGCCACCGATCAGGTTGTTACTTGCGGAAATGTGGATGCCATCCTCTCCATTTGGCACTGCTGTCATCCCCAGGTAGTCCGTGCCGATGTAGCAACCTTCAATGGTGTTGTACCCCATGTTCTCGATAAAGATACCGTTTGCGGGAAAGCCTTGAATCACAAGCCCCTTTATCAAGATACCATTATCGAGAAAATGCAAACCATTCGTGCCCCCAGGTGCCAACGAGCCATCGATTACGATGCGAAGCTCGGCAGGTGCGGATTCTGAGGCAGGTGAAGCACCGGCTTGGGAATACCCGTCAATGGTAATCCCCATGGGTTCCATGACATACAGCTCTTCAAGGAGTTTGATGGTACATACACCGGTGACGGCGTTACAACCTTCATCCGTAGAAGCATCGATGTCGAAGTAGACCCTTTTTGGTTCATAGCCAGCTAAAACACCGATCGCTTCACGAAGTGATAGGACACCGTCATTCGAGTCAATCGTATCTGCGGTAGTGGTTACTGTAAAACTGCGAGCAAAAGTAGGCCTAGGGAAGCATAGAAATACGATGAAGGTTAATAGCGCAAAGGTGGACAGCAGCTGTCTGCGCATTATGAGTTACCTCCCCAAGCCTGCTAGGGTCTGATAGCGAACCGAAGAAAGACCAGTTCTAACACCCGCGTTGTGACGTTACCAATCCTCACGCGCAAGTACCAACCCGTGAAATCAGCGCATGATCAAGGGCAGATAAAGCGACGTGATGGGGGTGAATACCGACGGCGAGTACATCGAGGTGCCCTTCGAAGCATCAGTCACGGTCGCGGTGATATAGGGTCCATGCAGGCCAGGTGTCATTACGGTCCAATCGCCGCTGCCGTTGGTCGTGGCCGAGCCGAGGTAGGTCCGGCCAGCCCGGGGATAAGACACCTGGCTGGTGAAGACCTCGACCGTGCAGCCGACGCAGGCCGGCGAGGTCGTCCCGGTTACGGACAGTGGGTTGAGGTTCACCGAAGTTATCTCGGGTGCAGCAAGATCCTCGTTCGAGCCGTCCGTAAGCATCGAAATGTTGTACTGGCTGTGCGCGTAGATGCTGTTCTGCGTGATGATGTTGCGATCCGTATCTGCACCATAGATGTAAATGCCCTGGTCGCCGTTGTAGGCGATGATGTTGTTTGGGCCGATGGTGTTGTCCTGGGCGGAATTCCAGATGCGTATCCCGTCGGAAGGGTTCCCGAGCGGATTCACCCCCGTGACATCAACGCCGATGTAGTTGCCCATCACCTGGTTGTGGTCTGTACCGGCCCCGTAAATGTTAAAGCCTCGCCCACCGTTGCCGGAGATGATGTTCCGCTCGGCTGCCGTCAGGCCGCCAACGGTGTTGTCGTGCGATGCAGATGAAATAACCACCCCGGTTCCCACACCGAATCCCACCGTGCCGGTGATGTCGGTCCCGATGTAGTTGCCAGAAACGGTGGTGTTGCTGGCGCCTACCTCCAGCAATACACCGGCGTAGCTGGCCACGATGATGTTGCGTTCATTCAGGGTCGTCCCACCGATCTTTGTATTGTCTGCGCTGTTGGCCACCGCGATGCCCTCACGGAAGTTTAGGAGCGCTGCCGTGCCATTGATGTCCAGGCCGATGATATTCCCCGAGACGATGTTGGAATTTGTGCCGGTGCCACTGATGCGCACGCCGTAGAAATCATTTCCCGAGATCAAGTTGCCCTCGCCCGGCAGGTCACCGCCGATCTCGTTCGCTGTGGCTCCGCTGTTTAGGAACACACCATTGAGGGTATTGGGAATCGCAGCGGTGCCGGTTGAATCGGTGCCGATGTAGTTGCCTCGGACCATGTTCTCAATTGTGCCCGTTGTCCAGATGTTCACGCCGTGCTGGCCGTTGCCGGAGATGATATTTCCCGGCCCGACGATGTTGGCAAAGCCCCCATTAACGATCTGTACGCCGTTCTGACCGTTGGGCAAAGCCGTCGCTCCGGTGCGGTCCACCCCGATGTAGTTGCCCTCGATCAAGTTGTCATGCGGATTGCCGGTGCCGCCATTCAGCGAGATGCCATCGACCGCGTTGCCCGAGATGACGTTCCGCTCACCGGGCGACGATCCGCCGATGGTGTTGGCGTATGAAAACTGGCGTATGTTAATGCCGTTCTGGTTTGGCAGCGCCGAGAGGCCATCAGCCGTCGTGCCGATGTAGTTCCCGCTGATCGTGGTGCCGGTTACGGTATTGACCAGATCGATACCGTGCGAATCGTTGCCCGAAATCACGTTGCGCTGTGCGCTCAGGCTGCCGCCGATCTGGTTGCCCGTACCGGCCCCGAAGAGGGAGATGCCGAGCGAGGCGTTGCCCCAGTCGGCCGTACCAGAGGCATCGGTGCCGATGTGGCAGCCCTCGATCGAGTTGCCCGAGGCCGAAGAGCCTGCGAGGACAATTCCGGAGAAGAAGTTGCCGATGGCCACGCCCTTGATCAGGTTTCCCGGGGATTGAATCTCAAGGCCGAAAGGATTGCCACTGACGATCGCCGATCCGTCGATTTCGATCCGGATTTCGGCCGGCGTGCTGCCGCTGGCCGGCGCTGCTCCGGGCTGGGTATAGCCATCGATGGTGATACTCCCGGAGCCATCCAGCACCGGAAGCTCCGTGGCTAGTTGGATGGTGCACACGCCCGTCCCGGCGTTGCAGCCGGGATCGGTGGATGCGTTGATGTTGAACGAGATGGTATCGACGGTGCCGCCCAAGCCGCAGGCGTCCTTGGTCACGTTGTCATCGGCCGCGATCAGCGCCTCGCGCAGCGTGCAGTTGCCATTGACGGTATTGTCGTCGGCGGTCGTATTGACCGCAATACCCACGGCCTGAACCGTCGAATGACTTAACCCTACGAGGATGATGAAGCACGCGACAGATCGGACGATGAACCGGACAACTCGGGGGTGTGTTTGGTGCCGCATTGCAGGCCTCCCTGGAGAGATAGGATTGGTGGGTTTGAGCCCTACTGTCGAGCTGCTCACATAAAATCCTTCATGATGTTTATCGTTCCCGGAATATTTCCCAAGTCTCCGGTTGTTATCACTTTTCCGTCATCTCGCAATCAGCGGCAGGAAGAGCGAAAGCACATCCGACAGGTATGTGTTCGAAAACATCGACGTGCCGTCGCTTGCATCGGTGGCGGTCGCCGTCAGGTAGGGCGCTGGAATGGAGCTAACAGCCAGATTCCAGTTTCCACCGCCGCCGGCAGTGGCGCTGCCCAGGTAGGTCCAGCCCTCCTCCTCGTCCACTGGATTGGCGAACACCTCCACCGTGCAGCCGGCGCAGGCGGTGCCGGAGATGGTGATGGGAGCGAGCGTGACAGCGGTGATATCTGGTGGCAGGATGCCGCCGTTAGCCCCATCGACCAGGATAATCTCATCAGAGCCGTTGCCGTGTACCGGATTGCGGGTTATGACGTTCCCTGTTGAGCCAACCCCCGTTGCGGATACGCCTGAGAAGCCGTTGAACAAGATGAAGTTTCCGGGTCCAATTGTTGTGTTAGTGGTGTTGTTGACCAGCTGTATCCCCTCGTAGGTATTGCCAAGGGCCATCAAACCATCCATGCTGGTTCCGACGTAGTTGCCCAGAATTTCCGTGTCCGAGCACGTGCTGATCCGGATGCCGCGCTCGGCGTTGCCCGAAATGAGATTTCGTTCCGCAGCCGTTGGACCACCGATCACATTCGAATTGGCGCTGAGCTGAAGAAGGATCCCGTTGCGCGAGTTCGGCAGCACCGCGTTTCCGTCGGCGTTCAAGCCGATAATGTTGCCGGATATGGTGTTGTTATCCGTACCGGCCTGCACGAGATAGATCCCCTGACCATCATTGCCGGAGATCAGGTTCCCCTCGCCTGGGTTCGCGCCGCCGATGGTGTTATAGGCGGAGCCATTCTGGAGCGAGATTCCGCCCACTTCATTCGGGATCGCGCTCGAGCCGGTCGCATCCGTCCCGATGTAATTGCCGGCGATGCGATTTTGCTCCGTGCCCGTGTCCACCATCAGGATGCCGTATTGGCCATTGCCGGATATGATGTTGCGTTCGGATTCGGTTTCACCCCCGATAGTATTGTAAAAAGCGCCGTCACGCAGGTACACGCCGCTCTCCTGGTTGGGGATGGCACTCGTGCCAGCCGGGTTAACGCCGATGTAGTTACCGGAGACTGTGTTGTGCATCGTGTCGGCGCCCTGCAGCATCACGCCATAGTCCCCATTTCCGGAAATCACATTGCCGGCCCCGGTACTGCTTCCGCCGATGACATTCTCCTGAGCGCCGCCGCTGATCAAAACCCCATCACCCATGTTCGGCAGGGCCAGGGCACCGGACCCGTTGAGCCCGATGACATTGCCTGAAACCGCGTTGGCATTGGTGTTCAAGCCGTTGATGACCACACCGTTGCTGCTATTACCCGAGATCAGGTTGGCTGATCCGGGGTAGCCGATGTAATTGGATTGCGCGCCGGCATCGATACGAACGCCGGTGTCGTTTGGAAGCGCAGCCGATGCCGGGTAGTTCGTGCCGATCGTATTGCTCAACACGGCGTTGAAATCCGTGCCTAGGCCGCTGATCACAATGCCTTCAAACTCGTTGCCGGAGATCAGATTCGCATCTCCCAGGCTGATGCCGCCAATGATGTTATAGGAGGCGCCACCCTCCATGCGCACACCATAGGTGTTCATCACGGCTGCCGTGAGTGAAGCATTGGTTCCGATGTAGTTTGTCACCACGAAATTCAGCGTGGCATCCCCTTTGATCAATACGCCCGGACCGTTGTTTCCTGAGATCAGGTTTAGCGGGCCGATCGTGTTGTTGTACGCCTCGTCTTCGATCAGCACACCGCTGATGGCATTACTGATTGCAGCGCTTCCACTCGCGTTGGTACCGAGATAATTCCCGGAAACGGTGTTGTCGTGCGTTGCCGGCCCGGCAATGCGTACGCCGCTGTTCATATTGCCTGAGATCACATTTCGTTCGGCGGCTGTGGATCCACCCACGGTATTGCCATGAGCGCCACCGAGGATATTGACCCCGGCATTCAAGTTCCGCATTTCGATCGTGGCGTCGCCATTCACACCAATATAATTCCCGGCGATCACGTTCCCGGTTGTGTTGGGGCCATAGAGCTGGACACCATCGCCATTGTTATGGTTGATCGTGTTCCTCGCGCCAGGGATTGAACCCCCCACGGTGTTGTCGAACGCGCCATGGCCGATGAACACGCCGGCGCCGTTGTTGCCCTGGTCTGTCCCGCCCAAATCCGGATCGCCAATAATGTTACCCAGGACCTGGTTGCCGGAGGTGGACCCGGAGTTCGCGAGATCCGAGATATCCACGCCGTTGAGGTGGTTGCAGGAGATGATGTTGCGGTCGGCGCTGGTAGTGCCGCCGATGATGTTATCCTGGGCACCATTTTCCATTCCCACGCCCGAGTAGCCATTACCCATCGTCGAGCATACAAGTCCGGTTGTGTCGGTGCCGATGTAATTGCCAGCGATGACGTTGTTGTCCGCCGCAGGGTTGTAGATAGCTACCCCCCAATACCCAAAGCGGTTGATCACCAGTCCGCGAATGACGTTGTCGGCTGACGTTACGTTGAAACCGTTATTGCCCGTAACATAGATACCGTTGATCTCGATCTGGATCGTGGCAAAACCGCTGCCTACCGCTTCAGCCGCGCCCGGTTGTGTGTAACCATCGATCTCGGTCCCACCCGCGACGAGAAAGGGCAGCGCCCGTACTGGCGTAATCGTGCAGGGTCCACCGAAGTCGCAGTTTGGATCGGTCGCCGTGTCGATGTTGAAGGTAATGCGGCTGTTGTTGCCATCGGTATTCGCCTGCGTCATCGCCCAGCGCAGCGAACCGGAGATAACCGGGTCGCTTGAACCGTAATCCTCGGTGTTTGTCACGACATAAATTGTGGGGGGAGGTGCCGCCAGGGCGATGGATGGCACAACAAGTACGCTCAGGCCAAGCAGAACTGCCATGAGTCCGAATAGTATGCGCTGCCGTTTCATCGCTTCCTCCTCTGGGCTTTACAGGTCGAGCAGCAGGCATGTTGTATTCCATTTGCCAGTTTTATTGAGGGACACCTCTTTCGATGATCATGCGGTGATGTGGGAGGGGAATTCCGTGGTGGGATATGCCGAGAATTAAAAAAAGACGTCCGAAGTGAACGAGCTTCGGACGTCCTTGAATGACAAAATGCGGTATCCCGCCATGCCGCCGCAGTTCCCCCCCGATGTCCTGACTGAACCGTTTGTTCAGCAGTTCACAGTTTATCTTATAAGAATTTCCCCCCCTGAACAAGGTATTCCCGGGCGTACAAATAACCTCCTGGATTTAGCATTTGACAGCTGGAAAATTCACATACAGGAGGCCGGGTTCTGTATTGCCGAACCCGGCCAAGACCAAACCTTTCGCGGTTCAATGCTCCCAAGGGGTTCTGGGGACGGGCTAACGTTCGGTCATTTCGACCTACCGCTGGATCAACGGCAGGAACAGGCATTTAACCGTTGAGGTGAACAGATTCGAAAACTCCGAGGTTCCATCAACAGAATCTGTCGCCGTAGCCGTCAGATAGCCGCCGCTTACGCATGCGACGGTCAGGCTCCAATTCCCGCCGGGGTCGGCCGTCGTGCTTCCTACGTAGAACCTGCCCTGCTGCTCCGCCTGCGGGTTCGCGAACACTTCCACGTTGCATCCAGAGCAGGCTGTGCCCGATATATCAACTGAGCCCTGCACCGTGGAAAGGATCGTTGGCGGTGCGATGTTGTTGTTGCCACCGGATGTGACGATGATCCCGTCGAATTCGTTATGGAAGATGCTGTTCTGAGTGATGACAATGCCTTCCGTGTCAGCCCCGAATACCAGGATTCCGCCAAAATTGTTGTAGCCAACCCGATTTCCGGGTCCGATGGTCGCATCCAGCACACCTCCCCCGACACTGATCCCATACTCGCCGTTTCCGAGGTCGCCCAAGCCGGCCGCGTCGGTGCCGATCAGATTGCCCTGGATCGTCGTGCCATCCGTTCCTGCCAGGAGGATATTGATCCCGCTGAGCGTGTTGCTGGAAATCAGGTTCCCGCTCCCGGCCGTCGGTCCGCCGATCGTCGTATCCTGAGCGCCGTTTGTGATGAAGACTCCATCATAGTTGTTGGGCAGGGCACACATCCCGCTACTGTCCGTGCCAATCTTGTTCCCCTGGATAGTGTTGTTCGCGGCTCCGCTGATATACACACCATAATGACCGTTGCCCGAGATCACGTTGCCCTCTCCGTAGCCGTCGCCGCCGATCCCGTTGTTCGAAGCATTATCGTAGACTTCTACACCGTTGTATTCATTCCCAACATCAATCAGCCCGCTGGCGTCGGTGCCGATGAAGTTGCCCCAGACCATGTTGGAGACGCTCGCTGCCCCGGCGATTTGAATCCCTACCCGGTTCCCTGAGATGACGTTTCCATCTCCGGGATCATTGCCGCCCACCATAGTGTCCGATGCGCCGGAGGACAGGTAGATGCCTGCGCCGCTCCCGGTTAAGTCCGTGAGACCATCAGCGCCCAAGCCGATGTAGTTTCCGAGGATGAAATTGTTGAGTGTACCGGTCCCGGTCAGGGCGATGTTGGAGCTGGTATGGCCGGCAATAACATTGCGCGTGGCTTCAATCCCGCCGCCAATGACTGTATTCGTGGGGCCTGATTCGAGCCAGATCCCCCGCATACCATTGGGCAGGGAGGTCAATCCGTCGGAACCCACGCCGATGTAATTGTTGCTGATGTCGGTCCCATCGATGCCGGCTTGGTAGAGGTGAATGCCACCGTCGAGGTTGGCAGCGATGACATTGCGCGTGGATGGAGGGGTACCACCGATCGTCGTGCCCGAGGGTCCCGATTCCAGTTCGATGCCCCAGCGGTCATTGCCGCGTGCGAGCAGGCCGGTATGATCCGTGCCGATCAAGTTTCCAGCGATGAGGCTGACATCCGAGCCAGAATCCGATATGCAAATGCCATCACCGCCATTAGCGGAGATGACATTTCCCGCTCCGGATGTTTCGCCCCCGATGATGGTCCCCTGTGCGCCGTCCGTTATCCGGATCCCACCGTAGGAACTGCCCCGGGCTGTCGTCCCGCTGGCGTCGAGGCCGATATAGTTGCCCGAGATCACGTTGTTGTTCGTCCCGGAATCGTCGATCGTAATTCCGTAACCATAATTTCCTGAGATGACGTTGCGGGCGCCGGCGGTGGTTCCGCCGATATTGTTACCATAGGCGCCGCCCCAGATTGTGATACCGTCGTTTTGGTTAGGAAGAGAGGTGAAACCGTCCATTGCAAGGCCGATATAGTTCCCGACGAGTGTGTTGCCCGTTGTCGCGCTGCCGTTGAGCGCCACGCCGCTCAGGGTGTTTCCCGAAATCACGTTCCGCATCGCTGGAGACGCACCGCCGATCGTGTTGTTCTGGGCGCCGCCGTCGATCCGCACGCCGAAATCTCCATTGGCGGCTGAAGCGGTTCCCCAGGTATCTGTACCGATCAGGTTGCCGCTGATGACATTCGCCTCCGGATATTCTGGCTCGGCCGTACCGTCGGTGAGGTAGATGCCATGCAAATCGTTGCCCGAGATCACGTTGCCCTCACCGCTGGTATCACCGCCGATGGTGTTATTCGAAGCGCCTTCCGTGATAAGCACACCGCTCAGTTGGTTTGGCAGCGGCGTCGAGCCGTCGAGCGCCAGCCCGAGGTAGTTGCCGGAGACAGAATTCTCGATCGTGCTTGGCCCGTACAGCCGCACGCCATTTGCCCCATTGCCGGAGATGATGTTGCGGCTGCTCGAGGTGCTGCCACCGATCAGGTTGTTGTCGGCCCCGCCGTAGATGCTCACGCCGTTGGCGCCGTTCGGGACGGCGCTGCTGCAGCTCCGATCGGTGCCGATGCAGTTGCCGAGCACGGTGTTGCCCGTGGTCAGATCCCTGTGAAGCACGATCCCATCGGAGCCATTGCCCGAGATGATATTGCGCTCGCCGGTCGTCGTGCCGCCGACCTGGTTTCCATAGGCGCCGTATCCGAGCTGAAGGCCGGTGACGACATTACCCAACGCAGCCGTTCCAGCCTGGTTGGTGCCGATATAGTTGCCGATCACGACGTTATCGTAGGCTGGCGCCCCGGGAAGGGCGATGATGTCGATGCCATTAAGCTTGTTGCCCGAGATGATGTTGCGCATCGGGGGGGAATCACCTCCGATCTGGTTGTCATGGGCGGCGTTGCCGAGGCCCACGCCTCCGCCGTTCCCGATTCCGGTCATGTCGATCGCGTTCGTGCCGATGACGCTGCCCCATAACAGGTTGCCCGTCGCGCTGCTGCCATAGATCGCCACTCCATACAGTCCAAAGTGATTGATCATCAGGCCGCAGATTTCGTTTGCACCGGATGTGACGTTCAATCCATTGTTGTTGGTCACGTTGCTGCCATCGAGCTCGATCAGGATTATGGCCGGACTGGCCCCGGCGGCGACGGCACTGCCCGGTTGCGAATAGCCGTTAATGATCGTGCCGCCGTCGGTCAGGAAGGGCAGGTTGCTGTTCGGGGTGATGGTGCATACGCCGACGCAGCCCGAGATGTTGAAAGAAATCAGGTCGGGGCCGGCGCTGGCATTGGCGGCCAGGATGGCCTCCCGCAGCGAGCAGTGTGTGCTATTGCAGCTTCCGTCGTTGTTATCGTCTGTTGTGTTGACGGTGTAGCCAGCCCCGAAGGCCGACGTGGAAGGTAACAGGCAGAAGATCAGGGCGATCAGGAACAGCAGGGTCGCCGTGCGTCTGGTGGGCATGATTCACCTCGCTTGCTGGTTCATTCCGGTCAAAATGGGGTTTGGGACTCCATAAGTGGGTAGGACGTCCGGTGGGTTTCCTTGCCCATACGAAGCGCCGGGGTGGGGTGAGGGCGGAAGGAATAACAGGCCGGCGGCTCGAACGAAAGGAATTAAAAGCCTGACTCGAACCGAGTCAGGCTAAAAACAATCTTCCCAGTGCCGCCAGGCTTGCTGCCACCGATTCTCCCGGGGTACCGGCCGGACCGTTTGTCCGGCACATTCATCTTATCGGAAACCCCTTGACGGCACAAGCCGCGCGAGCCTCAGCGGGCAATCAGCGGCAGGAAGAGCGAAAGGATCTCCGAGTAGTGCGTATAGGATGAAAACATCGAGGTGCCGTCGCTGGCATCGGTTGCGGTCGCCGTCAGGTAAGGCGCGGGAATGGCGCCGACGACCAGACTCCAATTACCACCACCGTCCGCAACGGCGCTGCCGAGATAGATCCTGCCCGCCTCATCATCGACCGGGTTGGCGAAGATCTCGGCCGTGCACCCGGCGCAGGCGGTTCCGCTCAGCGTGATTGGAAAGCCGGTCACCGAGTTGACGAAGGCCAGTGTGATCCCGCCGTTGGCTCCGGAAAGCAGCCGGATTTCGTACGGGGAAAGGTTCTCATAGATCAGGTTCTGGGTGATGACGTTGCCAATGCTTGTGATGCCATCCACGCTCACGCCTGTAAACGCGTTGTACGCCACGCGATTGCCTGGGCCGATGATGTTGTCCGTGGCGCCATTGAGGATGCGCACGCCGTCCGTATGGTTCCCTTTCGGTGTAACCCCATCCGCTGCGACTCCGATGAGGTTACCAACGACCGTGTTGCCCGAAGAATTGTTGATGCCGACGCCTGCATTTTCGTTGCCGGAGATTACGTTACCCTCGTCTGCTCCGTACCCACCGATCATATTCGAACCGGCGTCGAGTTGCACGATAACGCCGTACGTGTAATTTCCCAGTTCGGTCAAGCCATCCGATCCAAGGCCGATGTAGTTTCCGGACACCGTGTTCCCCGACGTTCCGCTGGAAGACAGCTCCACACCCGGGCCGTCGTTGCCGGAGATGACGTTCCGCTCGCTCACGGTATCCCCACCGACCGTGTTGGATTGCGCTCCCTCCTGGATGGCCACACCACCGTTTGTGTTTTCGAGGGCAAGTGTTCCCGTCACGTCCGTCCCGATGTAGCTCGAGGCCACCGTATTACCGTCCGTACCGCTCCCGGTGATGAGCACACCAAACCCGCCGTTGGCGGAAATCACATTCCGCTCGCCGGCCGTATCCCCCCCTACGACGTTGTCGGCCGCACCGGAGGCAATGCGGACGCCGTCCGAGCCGTTGCCGAGATCACCGATACCGAGTGAGTCCGTCCCGATGAAGTTGGCCGAAAGGGTGTTCCCGTCGCTGCCGGATCCTTCGATCCATACGCCGTACACCGCGTTGCCGGAGATAACGTTTCGATCCGCGGCGCTCGTTCCGCCCATGGTGTTGGTATGCGCTCCGGATTGGATGTGGATCCCATAATCCTGGTTGCCCAGGTCCGCCGTTCCGGCGGCGTTGATTCCGATGTAGTTGGCCGCGATTGTGTTCCCGCTCGTAGCTGAGCCGGCCAGCACAATCCCCGTGTACAGGTTGCCCGAAATCAGATTGCCTGCGCCTGCCTCCCCGATAATATTGCTTTGAGCTCCGAGGCTGATCGATACGCCGTAGTCGTTGGCCAATGTGCCGTCCCCGCTGCTGTTCGTCCCGATGTAGTTGCCGATGACCTGATTTCCAGTCGTACCTGTATCCTGAATCCTGACTCCGGTCTCGTTGCCGGAGATGATGTTTCGTTCACCCGGGTCGTCACCGCCGATGACGTTATTTATCGCATCGCCATCGATTTCAACCCCGGCGATATTCCCCACGGGTCCTGTTCCGAGGTAGTTTGTACCAATCAGGTTGCCGATGACGCTGTTTCCAGCGGCGCTGTTGGTCAGATAGACCCCATCCTGGCCATTGCCGGAAATGATGTTTGCGGGGCCGATCGTATTCGAAGCCGCACCGGATTGGATGATGACGCCATAGGATTGATTCGGTAAGGCCAAGACCCCGTTTGCATCGATGCCGATGTAATTACCGGAAACCAGGTTGTCGTTGCTGCCGGCCCCGGTAATGACGACCCCATTGTCATCATTTCCAGAGATCATATTGCGCTCGGATGCGGTTAGGCCCCCAACGGTGTTGCCACGTGCGCCCGTCTCGATCACGATCCCGCTGCCGCCATTGGGGAAAGCGGTCAGGCCGTCAGGCGAGGTTCCGATCCGGTTGCCGGTAATCGTGTTGCCGGTCGCTGCCGCCCCGGTGAGGACCACCCCGTTCAGTGTATTGGCCGAGATGGTATTCCGTTCCGCCACGGTATCTCCGCCGATGGTATTTCCGTTCGCGCCGGAGCTCATCATGATTCCGTTTCCGCCGTTGGGGAGGGCGTTGTAGCCGCTGGAGGAGGTACCGATGCGGTTGCCGCTGATGGTGTTGCCGCTGGCGCTGTTGGTGATATTGACACCGCTGCTGAAGTTTCCAGAGATGAGGTTGCCGGCAGAAGATGTGGCCCCGCCGATCATGTTGCCGGAGGTGCTCTCAGTCAGGAGCACACCATAGGAGCCATTCGCCAGCGCTTCGGTGCCGTTCGACTTCGTGCCGATGTAGTTCCCGGCGACCGTATTGCCGGTCGTACCCGAGCCGTAGATCCGCACACCATTGGTGGCATTTCCGGAGATCACGTTTCTCTCATCGCTTCCGGTCCCACCGATGACGTTGTTGTCCGATTCGCTGTAGATCGAGACACCGCTGCCGCCATTGGGAACGGCCGCAAGGCCCGAGCGGGCGGTGCCGATGTAGTTGTTATGGAGCGTGTTGGCGTTGGTCAGCGGCCTCCAGATGACGACTCCATCGCTCGCATTGCCGGAGATCACGTTACGCTCGGCCGTGATCGTGCCGCCGACCATGTTCCCGCTCGTCCCGTAGCCCAACTGCAAGCCGGTGACGCCGTTGGCCAGGGCGGCGTTGCCGAGGTTTGTCGTGCCAATGAAGTTGCCGGAAATCGTGTTGTCGTAGGCCGGCGTGCCAGGAAAGGGCTGCACATCCACGCCGTTGATGGTGTTCCCGGAAATCACGTTGCGTTCGATATACTGGTCGCCTCCGATCGTGTTGTCATGTGCACCATCCGCCAGGCCCACCCCGCCCAGGTTCCCCAGGCCGGTGGTGTCAGCGCCATCCGTCCCGATGATGTTGCCGGTGACCTCGTTCCCGGTCGCGCTCGCGCCGAAGATAGCCACGCCATAGGCGCTGAAGCGGGTGATGATCAACCCTTCAATCACGTTGTCGGCGGAGGTGATGCTGAACCCGTTGTCGACAGTGGACGGCACCAGCGCCCCGTCGATGCGGATGAGCAGGTTGGCGGCGGTGTTCTCGCCCGGCTCGGTCGCGCCGGCCATGGTGTAGCCGGTGATGGTCGTACCCCCGCTGGCCAACGTAGGGAGAGGGCTGGTCGGCTGGATCAGGCATACGCCGCCGCAGCCACTGATATTGAAGCGCACCTCATCCGGTCCTGGATGTGCTTCGGCGGCTTTGATCGCCTCGCGCAGCGAGCAGTGTGTGGCATCGCAGGTGCCGTCGTCGACGTCGTTCACGCTGTTCACGCCGTATACGTCGGCATGCGCCGGGAAGAGCGGGATGAAACCCAGGAGAAGCGAGATCAGGAGTGAAAGGGACAGCTTGCGGATGTGTTTCATCGGGGACCCTCTTCAATTCTGGATGGCGATCGGGTGAACTCGCCGCCGGCGGAATCTGGTTCATTCACGACAGGAGGAAGGGGGGAAAAACAGGAAGATACCTGAATCGACCCTCATTCAGACGTCTCCGGAGGACACAACCTGCTTATCCGTGGGAGTTCCCTGCCCATCCCTTCAAGCCGAACAGTTTGTTCAGCCTTTCACAAGTATCGTAGCGGATTTTACGCGGCGGTACAAGCCGCGCGGGCCTCAGCGTGCGATCAGCGGCAGGTACAGGGACCTAAAGCTGGATGTGAAGACTCCCGAGAACTCCGAGGTTCCATTCGCGGCGCTGGTCGCCGTGGCGGTCAGGTATAGCGCGGGAATGCCTTTCACCGCCAGCGAGAAGCTGCCCCCTGCCGTCGCCGTTGTGCTGCCGAGGAAGATTCGGCCCTCGCCATCCGTATCGGGGTTGGCGAAGACCTCCACGACGCACGAGCCGCAGGCTGTGCCGCTGACCGACATGGATGCCAGGGCGGTCCCGGTGACTGCCGGGGCTGAGATCCCGCCGTTGGCGCCGGACTCCAGCCCGATGCCATCCCCGCCGTTCTGGTAGATCTGGTTGCGGGCGACGTCGTTGTCCAGCGTGGTGCCGCCGCTGATGTGCACACCATCCAGGGCGTTGAACGCGATCCGGTTGCCCTGACCCGGGCTCGTCCCGCCGACCGTGCTGTCCTGCGCACCTGCTTCGATCAGCACACCATGGCCGCCGTTCGGCAGCGCGGTGATCCCGGCGCTGTCTGTCCCGATGTAGTTACCCTGGATGATGGCATACGTCGTACCCACGCCGGTAACCAGGATGCCGCCCAGCGAATTTCCTGAGATTACATTTCGCTCCGCTGCGTTGTCCCCGCCCACGGTGTTGTAGTAGGCCATCTGGCAGATGCGAACCCCGTATCCCGAGTTCCCGAGCGCGGCTGTCCCGGCCAGGTCGGTGCCGATCAGGTTTCCCTCGACTACGTTAAACGAGCTGTCGGAGTTCCAGATGCTCACCCCGTTTTCCGCATTCCCGGAGATCAAGTTGCCCTCGCGAACCCCATCGCCGCCGATGTTCGTACTGCTTGCACCATCCACGATCATCACGCCATCCGAACCGTTCGGGATGGCAGCCGTGCCGTATTTATCTGTACCAATGTAGTTGTTATAAATATGGTTGCTGGTTGAATCATCGCCGGAAACGCGAACCCCGCTGCCGGCATTTCCAGAGATCAAATTGCCCTCGCCGACGGCGGTACCACCGATCGTGTTGTCATGGCTGTCGACGATGTACACGCCATCCATGCCGTTGCCGAGATCGACGGGCTGGACGGTGCCGTGCCGGTTGGTGCCGATGTAGTTTCCCCGCACCCGGTTGAAATAAGTGCCTGTACCCGAGATCCAGATACCGGTGCTGCCATTGCCGGAAATGAGATTCGGTTCATTCGCAGCAGATCCGCCGATCACGTTCCAGGGGGCGTTGTCGAGGAACACGCCGTGGGTTCCGTTGTCAAGCCGCTGCTCACCATCCCTGTCGGTGCCGATGAAGTTGCCCTTGATCTGGTTGCTGACCCCCTGGGCCGATTGAATCACGATCCCGGACTGCGCATTGCCGGAGATCAGGTTCCCTGACCCGGCGGCCGATCCCCCGATCGTGTTGGATCCGACGTTGTCCAGCAGGATTCCGCTCACGCCGTTGCCGTGGTCGAATTCGCCGGTCGGGTCCGTCCCGATGTAGTTGGTCTCAATTGTGTTCCCACCGTTTGCCGACAGGAGAATTCCGTAGCTCTTGAAATCGTTGATCACCATGCCGCGCACGGTGCTGTCCCCGGCCGTGATCGTAAGTCCGCTGGCTGTGACCATGATCAGTGAACCGTCGAGCTCGATGAGCAGCGTATGACCGGTGCCCGCCCACAGGTTTCCGGCGCTGGCGCCCGGTTGGCTCAGGCCGTCGATGTACACCGGATCCGTGATGACCGGGAGCGCAGACGTCGGCTGGATGATGCACACCCCGGAGCAACCGCTGATGGCGAAATGGATCGTGTCGAGGCCCGGGTTCGCATTCGCATCCAGGATCGCCTGGCGGAGCGATCCAGCCCCCAGGTTATTGGTCGTCGTAACAGTGTACGTCGACCCCTCGACCGGGCAAGTCCCCTGGCCCGCAACCAGGAGCCCGAGGAGCGCCCCGATGAGCGCCAGGCGTGAAATTGTCCGCCTCATGATTGGCCTCCCGCCACCCGGAATCCCGGGTGACCTGGAAAGAAGAGATGACCCCGAAAGGGGTCACCGACATGATTGATCATCTCGGAACATGAATGTCCGCTTCACCGGATCCACTTGGGCAGGAACCGCGTCTTGTGATTTCCGTCACCAATAAACAGCATACACCAGGCGGGCGGCCACTTCAATGAGCGGTCATTGTGAGACGTCAAGTCCTCAGCGTGCAATCAGCGGCAGAAAGAGCCACTCCAGCGGCGACTCGTAGGAAGCGGAGAACTCGGATGTGCCCTGGTAGATATAGGTCGCGGTTGCCGTCAGGTAGGGATGGGTCAAGCCGGCCAGCACGAAGGAAAAGTCGCCGCTGCTATCTGCCGTGGTCGCCGCCAGGTACTCGCGGCCCTCGGCAGCATCCGTGGCGTTCCCGAACAGCTCGACCGTGCAGTCGAAACAGGCCGTTCCCTCCACGGTCACCGGATTCAACGTGACCTGGGTAATGGTTGGCGGTAAGATGCCGCCGTTGGCGCCGGCCTGCAGGTCGATCCCCGCCAGCGTGTTCGCGTAGATGCTGTTTTGGGTGATCACGTTCAGGGCGGTCGTGGCATCTTGCAAGCGCACACCCTGGTAGCCGTTGCCCGATATAACGTTGCCGGGCCCAATGGTGTTCTCTGTGGCATCTCCGTCGAGCAAGATCCCTTCGGCAAAATTCCCGAGACCGGCCAGGTCCGTGGCATTGACCCCAATGAAGTTGTTTTCAACTACGTTAAGGGAGGTATAGGCGCCGCTGATGTAGATTCCCTGATAATTTCCACAAATAACGTTCGCCTCGCCGGCCAGCGGACCCCCGATGACGTTGTTCTTCGTGCCGGCGCTTAGGCGTACTCCAGCATAGGTGTTGCCCATGACACCATTCCCACTCGCATCAAGGCCAATGTAATTCCCACTGACAGTGTTGTGGCCGGTCGTGTCACCCCCAATCTGCACACCATATCCGAGATTGCCGGAAATGATGTTGCGCTGGCCCAGTACCCAGCCGCCGATGGTGTTGTACCCCGATCCATCGTACATGTTGATGCCCGAGGAGCCGTTGGGCACCGCTGCTAGCCCGCTCGAATCGGTCCCAATATAATTGCCCGAAACAAAATTAGAGCTGGAGCCGATAAGCAGCACGCCGATGTAGTTGCCGGAGATGACGTTGCGCTTGCTGGTGCTCGCTCCGCCGATGGTATTGTTGCCAGAATAGTAAATCTCCACGCCGGCGTAACCATTGCCGAGCGCAGCACTGCCATCCGCAGTGAGGCCAATGTAGTTTCCGAAAATTTCAACATACTCCGCATCGCTGCTGTAGATTCGCACACCGCCAGTGTCATTGCCTGAAATCACGTTGCGTTCGCCGGCTGTGTCGCCACCGACATCGGCGGTATGGGCTGCGACGTACACCCCGTACTCGTAATTGCCAAGATCCAGCATCCCGGTGGCGTCTGTGCCGATCAAGTTGCCGGAAACAACATTCAGGTCAGAGCTTGGACTGAAGATGGAGATCCCGTGCCGGCCGTTGCCAGAGATGAGGTTGCCCTCGCCAGCCGCATCGCCGCCGATCAGATTGGCTTCGGCGTCAAGCGTGATCGTTACCCCATCATCATCGTTGGGCAGGGCGCTGGTGCCTGAGGCGTTGGTCCCGATGTAATTCCCGGCGATGGTGTTCCCTGTAGCGCCGTCATTCGAGAGAGTCACCCCGCTGTGCCCGTTTCCGGAGATGACATTGCGATCGGCCGGTGTGCCGCCCCCGATCGTGTTGTTGGGCTGGTCGTTGATCAACACGCCGCTCATACCGTTCCCCTGACCGATGGTGCCGCCAGCATTCAACCCGATGTAGTTGCCTGCTATGGTATTCCCGGCGCCGAGGATGTAGATGCCGTGGCGCTGGAAGTTCTTAATCGCCAGTCCACGCACGGTATTCAAATCTCCGCTGATCAAAAGGCCGTTTGCATCCTCAGTCAGCGCACCGTCGATTTCGATGACAAGCTGGGCAGCTTCGGAAGCGGTCGCCTGAGCCGCACCGGGCTGGGAATAGCCGTCGAGCGTCACCTCATCACGCGAAATCGAAGGCAGCTCGCTTTGCACGGAGATTGTGCATACGCCGGCGCTGCAGCCGGGATCGGTGGCTGTGTCGATGTTGAAGCTGATCGTGTGCGGGCCGGGGCTTGCTCCAGCCAGCGCCAACGCGGCACGCAGTGAGCCTGCTCCCGAATCAAGTGTGTTGGTTACGACGTACGCCGCCGAGGAGACCGAATCAGGCAGGGCTGCGCTCAACAACGCACAGATGGCTAACGCCCCCAAAAGCCGTCCCAAAACATGCTTCATCGAGTCTCCCTCCATCCCTTGCTTCAGCCGTTGTAAGAGAACCCCGATCGGGGCCATTTGAAGGAACACGACGCGCTTTCGATCGTGAGGCCTACTCTGCCAGAATCAGACGGCGGTCTTTGTGCGCGACATCACATGCGAACAGCATACATCAGCGGTGAGTCGAGTTCAACCGGCTGGCTTCCGGTAGACCGACGTGGTGGCGAAGCGCGTGGTCTTCAATACACCGGCGCCGGTGGCAAGTCGTGAATATATACCCCGCGTCAGCGCTCTATTAAGGGAAGGTAGAGCTTGTGTGCAGCGGGCAAAGGGCTCCGCTCGAACGCACCGATGTCCGGCGCCGTACCGGCGAAGCCGTCGTTGATGCCGGGGATGAACTCCCCCCGGTCGATCAGGCTGCTGCCGGCGGAAAGGGTGTAATCATAGGGGCTGGCAAAACCTGGCTCGGTGCTCAGCCCGTGCACTTCCTGCCCGGTGGCGGCGCTGAACGAGGACAGGCTGGCGTAGTGCGCTCCATCCCAGACGGCCAGATCGCCAGCGCTCTCGCTCCACAGATCATCGTAGTCCAGGTCCACCGGCTGACCGGTGTTGTAGTTATCGATGGCGTAGTCGGTTCCAGACCAGATGTTGTTGCGGGCGTCGATCAGGTCCCAGCTGCCCGGGGATTTGATGTAGAGCCCGTTGTTGCCCGCCAGTTCTGCGACGGCCGTGTTGTGGAAGAGGTAGATCGCGCCCGAACCTGGATAGCCGCTGTTGAACTTGAAGGGACTGCCGCTGTAGCTGTTGTTCCCGGCGCCGGTGTTGTAAACCAGGTTGCGGATCGCGTAGACCGGTCCGGTGTAGACCGGCGCGAAGGACATGCCCATCAGCACGTCATGGAAGGTATTGCTCCAAACGCGCAGGTTGCTGCACTGGCCGTCGGCCTCAAAGCCATCGTCGCCGATGTTATAGACCGAATTCTCATACACGTCGGTCTCGTTCGTGAGACCGGCCGCATCGGAGGGGCAGGTTCCAAAGCCGTCGAAGTAATCATGAAACACGTTCCGGCGGATGACGTTGCCACGGCCGGTGGCCGGATCGTAGAAGCGCACGCCGCCGGTCTCCAACGCGCTGCCAGCCTTGACAGCATCCCATGGCCAATCGAAGACAGTGTCGTAAAACTCGTTCTGCTCGATCAGGTTGCGGTGGGTGTCACGTTTGATCCCGATTCCGAGGTCGTTGACGGTGAAGGTGCAGCCGCGAATCAGGTTCTCGCTGGCATTGTTCAAGTAGATCGCCTTGGCGTAGCTGCCCCGGCCGTAGTGGCGGAAGGTGAGGTCGAGCAGAAAGATGGAGTCCTGCTCGATCGTGAAAGCCGAGTTGTAGCGCGAGACCGTCATAGCCACGCCGTTCGGGTCCGCATCCCCATCGAGCCGGACATAGAGTTCGGTTCCGCTGGCGTAGAACCCGGGGATGCCCCAGATCAGGTTCTGCAGGTCGGCGAGCGTCTGGTAGGGATACAGGCGATCGCCATCGGCGAGAACGAGGTGCGGATCGGCAGCGTTCACCATCGTGTGATAGACCCCGCCGCCGAAGGCTGACCAGGTAAAAGCCGCTGGATCGGCGCCGTCTAGGACGGCGCTCTCGCCGGGGTAGGGCTGGAGCATGATGGGCGCTCCGCTCGATCCCGAGCGGGGGAGCGCCATTTCTCCGGTGTAGTAGATCCCCTCGCGCAGCAGCACCGCCTCCCCGGGCATGGCCTGGCTGATGCCCTCGGCCAGAGAGCAGGGCGCGGCCAGGCTGCAGGCCATGCCGCTTCCGCCCGGGCTGACGATATGCGAAGCGGTGGGTGTTGGAATGACGATTTCAGCCCGGGTCAGCGCTGTATCCTCAAGGATGACGCCGTCCGCCGGCCCGCCATCAGGGTCGCTTAATTCCACCAGGATGTCGTAACTCATCCCGGGTTCAAGCCAGAACAGGCTTCCGACGTAGCGGTCGACCGCCACGCGTGTGAGGGGAAATGCGGCCTGATAATCCGGGGATCCGTTCGGACGGTAGGATAGGGAGGCAGCCCCATCGAGATCGGGGTCATCGGACGGGTCGAGGCTGACGATGACCCCCATGGCGTGGAATGTGCCGTAGAGTTCGAGTGCAGCCGCTGCTTCTGCCGGGTGATGGAACGCCCACGACCCGGCGAGGAGTGTCGCCAGCGAGATTACGGTTCCAGCATACCGGAAGGTAATTCGCATCACGCACTCCTTTCCGTGGGACCGGGCGAGCAGCTCTTCTCAGGGGATCTGGACCGGACCGAGCGTGACCTCCTGCGTGTCCAACCCGCTGCTTTCCAGTACCTGGACGGTGACCGAGCGGCCGCTGAAGGCGGAGAGATCCACCGGGCCGACGGCAGCGGCCGGCCCGACGGCGACGGTCTGCCAGGTGGCACCCCCGTCAATCGAGATGCGCACCAGATAGCCTGCGGTGACGGGCAGGCCTCCTGGGAGCTGCAGCAGGCGATTTTCGATCGCAGGCTGCGGCAGCCCTGCGCTTCTGCCAGCCTGTGCCTGCGGACGGTTTATTTCACCCAACGTCCGGCCGGCCTTAACAATCCGAAGCCCTTCGATCCCGGGGATTGCCGGCACCGCCACCTGGAAGCCCTGGAATTCGCCACCCGGTCCACCACCGTACCGGTCGACGGCAGCCGTCAGCAAGTCGAATGGATGCACGGCGAGGATCTCGCCGGCTGCATCGAACAGCTCAAGTGAGTAAGGGCCGGACGTGGGCGGGGAGGCGGGGATTTCCAGCTTGAAGGTTGGGAGCAGATCCACCGATCCATCCGGGAGCAGCGTTCCGGTGACGAGCAGCGATTCACCGGTCTGGCTGTTGTCCATCGCGATGGATGGCGAAGCGGATTCCCAGGCGTACAGCGCCTCGTAGTTGTAGTCCGAGATCCAATCCGGGTTGCAGTAGCTCATGAAATCGTAAGCTGCCGTGTAGGGTGTGATGGCCATCGTATCGACATCAAAGTCGAAATTCGGGTGCGCGGCATCGCCGATGAGGGCTCGCCCCGAACCATCCACATAGGGGTACGCGGTATCCACACCGCTCGCTCCACAGCCCGGCGCATGGCTTCGGCCGTGGTTGTGCCCGACTTCGTGGGCATGGGTGTTGCTGGCACCGGTATGAGAGCTGCCATAGCCGTTCCATCCTACGGCTGCCCTGGAACCGATCCAGCCCAGGCCTGAAATACACGAACTGCCGCAATAGATTTCCACCAGGCCGTAATAGTAGCGATCCGGATAGCCTTCGGCCGCGCGAATACCTGTGACCAGATCCAGCAGGGCCCGCCAATCCCCGCCGTCGGTTGTGTTGTAGGACGGGGTGGGCAGCCCATTGCTGCACGGGCCGGCGTAGGCTGCGGGTGCATGCACCAGCATGTCGACCGACGGCACGGGGTAGATCTTGAACGTGTAATCATCAAGATAGGTGTACGGCGGGGAGGGCGTGATCGTGCCCGTGCCACCCGACGTGCAGGTATAGGCGATCGGCACGAGGGTGACCGCCAGCGGGTCATTCTCGTGGAAGGTGACGCTTACCGGTCCTTCGTGGATTTCATAGTCGGTACCATTCACAGCGTGGGTCCAGAGTGTAACCGTCCCGCTGGCCCAGGATTCCGGTAGTTCGAAATCGAAGGTGTCGTTCCAATCGGCGCGGTTTGCGCTTGTTTCCAGCGTTCGTGGGTTGTTCAACGCGGGGAGGGGAGAACCGGGCAGGGGGCTGCCGTTGCGTGAACCATAAAGAAATGCATCCACCCCACCGAAGGCGTAGTCGTCGGTCAGTGTGTAGCGGACGTAGGTGGGACGATTGGCGATGAGAACGACGGCGTTATCCGGCTGCTGGACTGCTTGCGTGATCTCCAACTCGGCCGGCGGGAGCGGGGAATTGATGACCAGCGGCAGGTAGAGGGTCGTCCCGACGGTATCCTTCGGACTGGCGGCCGGTGGCCCGGCGGCTCCTTCCTGGAGGGGCTGAAAGAGGAGTCCGATGCAGACCGCTGCGCCCAGCAGCAGGAGCGGAAAACGGTGAAGGTGCCTTGCCCGGTGAGCGTTTCTCATCCGGGGATGCCTGGCTTGATAAGACCCGTGTTTCGCTGCGGGCAGGCGGCTATCACCATGAATTCCCACGACCTTTCATGAAGCAGCAACATCCTTGCTGAAATCTGCATCTGGATATGGATGATCTTGATCGGCTTTCCGTCAGCCGTCAATGGTTCATTCGTCATCAAGCAGCCCGGTGATGATCTCGCCCTGGTCCTTCATTTATGCATGGCCCTTTCAACAACCTGCCGCACCCTGGCAACCCGGTCTTCGTCGTGCAGCTTCAACTGCGGCAGGGCGCTGAGGTAGGAAAGATTGGGGTTGAAATAGGGATCGCCGGTACGAATCCGGGGCAGGAAGCACTCCATTGCGCGCTGCATATCCGCGGCCGGCATGTGAAACCCCCGGCTCCGGCCTTCGTGATGGATCAGCTCAGCAAACGGCGTGACCATCACCCGCTCACCGTGCTCGAGTGCGCGCAGGCAGAGGTCGATGTCGCTGTAGACCAGCTCATAGGATTCGTCAAATCCCCCCAGTTCATCGAACAGCTTGCGGTTGATCATCAGGCAGGCACCGGTCACGGCGGAGACATCGCGGTACCAGGAGGTCGAGCCGAACAGCCCGCGGTCGGAATCGCGGCCGCCTTGAAATGCGTGTGCGGCATGGCCGCCCATGCCGATCACGACGCCGTAATGCTGAATAGCGCCGTTCGGATAGCGCAGTTTGGCACCGACGACCCCCACACCGGCCTGCTGCGCCCAGCCGGACATCTCGGCCAGCCAACCGGGCTGGTAGGCTTCCATATCATCGTTGAGGAACAGTAGGAGCTCTCCCATGGCGGAGGCAGCGCCGAGGTTGTTTGCCCCCGAATAGTTGAAAAGGTCTGCGGGGTTCTCGATCACCGATACGCGTGCCTCGTCCAGTTTGGTGAGCGACCGGATGCGGTTGGCGGTCCCGGCGGCAACCACGATTCTGGCCTCATACGCGGCATAATCGGTGGTATCGACCAATGACCGCAGGCACCGTCCGAGCAGTCCGGGATCGCCTGCGCTGGCGATGACAATCGAGACCGGGATCTCGTCGCGGTCCCACGCGATGTGGGGCCAGCCGGAGGCATCGCGTTCAACCTGGGGGTGCGACTCGCCGGAAGAGTCCAGTCGGGTTTTTATCCATTCAACGTGCGCGAAGCGCTGCCGGGCTTGACGGGCCGGGAGATCGGGCAGGTGGTTCGCGTGGGCCAGGCGGTGGAAGAGAATCCGGGGCACATGACCGATGCAGCTGCCATCCTGTGGCAGGAGAGCGAGCAGTCGGGTTCGATCCCACCAGCCGTCAGCATCCGGAAGGTATGCAGGAAGCCCGGCCATATCTTGAGCACATATTGCAGCCGGCAGGACGTAATCCACGGACCAGAGCAGTTCAGGCGACCAATCGGGCTTGAACCATGGATCCCGCCGTCCGGCGACATCCAAAAGATCCTGGTCGCTGTAGATCCATGCAACATCGGGATGGAGGCTTGCAAACTGTGCCAGCTGCCAGAGCGCATCGGGCGAGAGCAGCATATCCGGGTCGAGCGGCAGGAAATAGTCCCCGGCATGGAGTTCGGGAGCAGATTGTTCGGGCGATTCCAGAGCGTAGAGATGGATTCGGCCGGGGGATGTTTCTGCTTCAGCCAGCCATTGCTGCATTGGCTGCATGCTGGGCGATGGGATTCCCAGCCAGGCTTTCCAACCGGAGTAGGTCTGGCGCTCCAGGCGCTTGACCCAGGCCTGGCACTGCTCGAGCGATGCACCGGGCAGCGCCTGCACAACGATGAACTGCTTCAGTCCTCGGGCCGAGGGGTGTTTTCGCTGTGCTTTGAGTTCATCGGCGTCTGGCTCATTGCGCGTGCGCCAGATCCGGTAGTCGTAGCGAGAGAAGAGCGCGGAACGCCAGCGGCGCAAGACCGTCAGTACGCGCCGGGCGGCCTGGATCCAGCGGGAGCGGCTCAGGCGGGGTGAGGATACCAGCATGAACTCGTTCAATCGGCGCAGCATGACAGCGGCGTTTCGACTCCTTCTAACATTGCGAGACGGCGACCCTATGCTATCACGGGTGGCCGTTGAAGGCAGTCAGTCTTTAACCGCTGCGCGGTAGACCGAGAGCAGTCGTTCCACATGCTCCTGGCGGGTGAGGATGGGTGTCGGTCCGGGCAGACCCAGAGCCTTCAGAAGCGTTGGATCGTCGGTAAACCGTTCGAGCAGGTTTGCCAGACCCGCGGCGTCCCCGGGTTCGAACAGCCAGCCGTTGGCGCCATCTTGAATGATCTCGGGCAGCGCGCCAGCCCGGGCGGCAAGGACCGGCACGCTGTTGAGCAAGGCCTCGCGCGCCACGAGCGAAAAGCTCTCGGGCACGATCGAGGGGATGACTAGCAGGTCCAGACCGCTGTACACATCCGGTTTCGTTTCGGGTGCGAACGGGCCGCGCAGGTGCACGCGGCGATCGCGCCCGGCCCATTTCTGAACCCGGCGGGTGTAGGCAGGGTCGGCATCGCTGCGGCCGTAAGCTTCGAGTTCGAGCCGGGCGGCGGGGATGGCACCCAGCGCTTGCAGCAGCACCAGCAGTCCCTTGGCCGGGATGACCGATCCGATGTACCCGATGCGGAGCGGCACGTGCGGTCGGGTTGCTCCCGGAGGAGCGATCTGGGGTTCGATGCCCAACGGCAGCACCTGGAAGCGGGCTGTATCGTAGCCATTAGCCTGGAAGACATGGCGCACGTATTCTGAGGGCGTCAGCACATGCTCAACCCGCTCCAACGAGGCCCGGAAGATCTCGTAGCGGGTCTCGAAGTCCTCACGCGTGCCGGTCAGCGCGACCACGCTGAGCGAGTCGCTCCGCACGCGCCGCCTGACCCCGCCGGCCAGCCGGCCGAGGGTCGAGCGCTTGCCCCAGCGCAGGAACTGCAGCAGCAGGGCGCGCGGCCGGGCCGAGCCGACCACGCAGCGGTAGCAATCACCACCCTGGCGGGGTCCGGGGCACTGCCGCCGGCGCCAGTCGAGCAGGTGCACGCGCTGGCAGAGGGGCCAGAAATCGTGCAGCGTTGCTACGCTGGGAATCTTCGCGTCATGGCTGACGTGCGAAAGGGAGGCCGAGAGGGCGATCCAGTGGTTGAAGTGGACCACGTCCGGCCGGTCAGCCTCCAGTTCATCCCGGAAGACGCGCTCGATTTCGGGGTCGATGAAGGTCGCGGGGAAGGAGGCGATGGCCTTGAAATCGTTCACGACGCGCGTGACCGGGATCCCGTCTCGCTCATCCTGCAGCACGGTGCCGTCGGGCTGGTCCGGGTCGGATTCGCGGCAGAACACGCGCACGGCATGGCCGGCTCGCTGCAGGTTTTGGGCGATGCCCTGCGTGTAGAGCTCGACGCCGCCGTAGGCGCTGGGGGGGTAGCCGTTGGCGACGAGCAGGATCTTCATCGCGTGATGAGCGGCAGGTACAGCTCGGCGCAGACCGGGTGGGGCGGGGTGGCCGCAGCGAGCGAGGGCAGCGTGCTGTTGTAGACCGGGGCGGCGATCGCCGCGCTGTAGGCGTCCGTCCAGGCGTGGGTCGAGCTTGGAAGCGGGTTGACGCTGTCCGGCGAAATCAACTGCGCCGAACTGGTAGTGACGCGGAAATCGGCGAAACTCGGGTTGGCCTGGGCATAGTCGTTGAACCACACGATCGAGCGCAGGAAGGGATAGTTGGGCGCGCGGGCGTACAGGTCGCCGATCCAGGCTGCCTTGCTGAGCGTGGTGCCGTTCCCTTCCACTGAGCCGACCTCGGCGATGATCTGCGGCTTGGCGTAGCGGCAGGTCAGGTCGGTCAGCACGTCGTCATACAGGTAATTGAAGTCGTGCCAGGGTTCGCTGTGCCCCGGCGCGTTGTACCAGTTGTAGCCGCTCAAGCCGATCCAATCGACGTAGGCGTCGCCCGGGTAGTAGTTCGGGATGGCGTTCCAGGCGTCGGGCGGGTTGCTGGCCCAGTTCGGCGACCAGACCCACTCTAGGTTGGTGGGAGCTGGATCAGCCATAATCACATTATATACGTGGCGATACATTTGCACGTACATATCGGCATCAGTCGAGCTCCAATTTCCAGGCCACCAGGGCGAATCGGTAATGTTCATTTCGTGGGCGAAGCGCAGCAGGAAGCGCTCCGGGCGCGCCATGATATCTTCCCTGAACATGTTGATGTATGCATCGCAGTTCCCTGCAGTGATATCTGCCGGTGGTATAGGGCCGCTGTAGCTCTTTGTGCAGCCGAAGTTATCTAGCTCCGGCCGAGTTGGCTCCCAGGTGAGCATGATGATCGGTCTTCGAGACGGATCGGTGATCTCGTTGTTTATCAGAATTTGAAGAAATGGATCGAAGGCTCGATCGTTCAATCGCCTCCAATCTGAAAAATACATCACGACCCCGATATCCTTCCCTGCGAGGTCATCGAAGGCCAGGATTTCGTCCCCGTAGCCCCATACTGGTGGTCCTTCAAAATAGGTTGGCCGGATGTGCGCGCCGTGGGTGATGCCCAGCTCGCGGTAGCTGAAGCTCGCGGCGCCTTCCGCCGCCTGTGGGCTGCCACCGGCGCCCAGCACGAGTCCGATCAAACCGAGGGTTGTGAGCAGGATGCTAACGGTTTTCGATACCACGCTGGATCCTCCGCTGCCGCCCGAGGTGAAAGCGCAGGAAGCGCGGCAGTTTATGCAGGTAAGCCCCGGTCCAGCCGCCGAGCACGGAGGCCGCGTGCCAGCACGGGCTGCGCAGCGACCAGCGCAGCCGCTGGGCGACGGTGCTGTCGCGGTAGCGCGCTTCGGCGCGCATGAAGCGCCAGTCACGCAGCGCCTCGCGCGGCACGCTCGCCAGCTGGAGCAGCAGGCGGCGCGGGCGGTGGAAGTGGGGCGGGTCGAAGAGCGCCTTCATAGCTTCCGTATGATCGACGTTCTGCCGGAATTGTTCAATGATGCCGTAGTCATGCGAGTGGACGACGACCGAGGCCGGCTCGAAGACCAGCTTGTAGCCGGCGCGCAGGGCGCGGTCGGCCCAGTCGGCGTCCTCGGCGAAGTCCAGCTCGCGGAAGGGGATCGCCTCCCAGACCGAGCGGCGGACCGCCGAGCTGGTGTTGGAGAAGTAGGTGTAGTAGTCCTTGCGGGCTTCGTACTCGGCCGGGTCGGCCGGCATGCTTTTCACAAGCCGCTCCGTCCCGCCGGTCTGCCACATGGTGGTCAGCTGGCGCACGAGCGCGGGCGAGGCGCCCGGGCGCGGGACGTGGCGGCTGAAGACGCCCGCAACCTGCGGATCCGCTTCCATCGGCGCCAGCAGGTTCGCCAGCCAGTGCTCGTCGGCCGGGAGGGCATCCTGCGAGAGGTAGACCAGGTATTTTGAAGTAGGGTCGGCCTGCGAGGCGGCCAGGTTGCGGGTGCCGCCGTGGTTGAAGTCCTCGGGAGGGATCTGGACTACCTGCACGGGGTGGCGTGACAGGATCTCCAGCGTGCCGTCGGTCGAGCCCGAGTCGACGGCCAGGATGCGCAGCTCGAAAGCGCTGCGCTGACCCCCCACGGCATCGAGCACGTCCGGGAGGGTCCGGGCGCCGTTCTTGACCGGCAGGATCAGGGTTACGATCGATGGCATCGCACAGCAACCGGCGAGAATCCGGCGGACTTCATGCGCTCTTTTTCCAGTAAGCCCCGGTCCAATCCACCCTGACGATTTCATCCCTGATCCCGTGGGCCTGGCGGTAGTCGTGCACCGCCTGGCGGCAGGCATCGATCGCGCCGTAGTCGTCGATGATAACGTATCCACCCGGGGACAGCTTCGGGTACAGGGCGGAGAGGGCGTCGGTCGTCGATTCGTACAGGTCGCCGTCGAGGCGCATCACCGCCAGCGAATCGATCGGAGCGCCGGGCAGGGTGTCCTTGAACCAGCCTTCGAGGAAGCGTACCTGCGCGTCGAGCAGGTCGTAGCGCATGAAGTTGGCCTCGACCTGCGCCCGGGGTATGGCGAGTTCCGAATACTTGTACAGGTCGAGCCCGGCATCCTGCGGGTATTTTTCGGTGTCGGGCGGTGGGCAGCCCTGGAACGAATCGGCCACCCAGACCGTGCGGCTTTCATCGGCGTAGGCCTTGAGCAGCGCCCGCATGAAGATTGCCGTACCGCCGCGCCACACGCCGGTCTCGATCAGGTCGCCGTGCACGCCGCTGCGCAGCACGTCCTCGACACAGCGCTGCACGGCGTTCAGGCGCTTGAGCCCGACCATCGTGTGTGCCTGCTCCGGCCAATCGAGCCCGACCAGGCGAGCCTTGCCGCGCGGCATGTGCTCCTGAGAGGTCGTGGTAATTTCCTGCTCCAGGTCGGCATAGATCAGATTGAGCAGGCTTTTCTTCATCAAATCCAGATAGAGTTCAACGGGTGTGCTCATGGTCTGACACCTGGTTGCCCCGGGTTTGTGCACCGTAAAGAGCTGCACAGCATGTCGCTGCGCGCCGCACCATCATACCTCAGACGGGTCAGGCAGTTTCCCGGCGACGCAGGAAGCCGCAGGGATTGTACGTCAGCAGGTAGCGCTCGCGCGTCCGGTCGATTTCGAACTCGGGGTGCAGGTCGGCGAATTCCAATGTGGCGTAGAGCGGCCCTTCACCCTGGAAGTTCATCTCACCCGGCTCGAACAGATCGACAATCCCATCCTCGACGATGAAGTAGCTGCCGAGCGTGACCAGCGGAGCGTACAGCTCGAGCTCGCGCAGCACGGTCTCATGCCGGTGATCGCCGTCGTGGATGATGAGCGTGCGTTGTCCGGCGCACAGCTGCTGGACGGCTTGTAGGGTTTCCCCGGCAGAACTGTCTCCGGTGATTTCGATGATGCGGGCGTTGCGGGCGCCGTAGTTCGTGCGGTCGATATCGATCGAAACCACCCGTCCTGAACCGAGGGCGTCGAGCAGGTGGGCCAGGTAGAGCGTGCTGCCGCCATGCGCGCTGCCGATCTCGACGACAACCTGGGGCTTCACCTCGAACAGAATTTCCTGGTAAATCCATGCGTCGAAAGGATTCTTGTAGGCGGTCAGGCCCATATAGCGGCATTGGGTGAACACGATCTCGCGCTGGTGGTAAACAAGCCAGTCGTACAGGTTCATCCCGTACTTCTCGCGATATTCGCTGCGCAGTGCGGCGACCCGGTTCGAGAGCGGTTCAGCCATCCGTGGCACCTCGTGGGCTAGCGGCAATCAACCCGCTCATTGTGTGCTATCCGCGGGGATTAATCAACCCCACACATTGGCTGATAAAAAATGCCGGCCATCCACTGAAGGCCGGCGTCACTAACGTGTGGGACAAGCGCAAGAATTCAGGGCACGGGGACGGGCGTGGTGATGGTCGGCAGTTCGTCGTAAATGAGTTTTCCGAGGTCAACGTGCTGGCCAGGTTGGAACTCGATGATGAGCGCCTCGCCGGTATCTGGATCGGCAAGCAGCACCGTCTGGCTGATGACATCGAGCACCAGCCCGTAAGCTCCGGCGGGCTGTTCTGGGAACGCGAATGTGCCGTCCGGGCCGGTGACCGAGCGGGGCGAGGTTGCACGATCCATAGATGCCATGCGCAGCTCGCCGTTGCTGTCGGTCAGGATTTTCGCAAGGTAAAGAAGCTTGTTTTCTACCGGTGCCGGGCTGCCATCAAGCAGGACCCAGAGCGAACCCTCGATGGCGGCCGGGCCGGTCTCTGTCGAAAGCGACGATAGAGGGACGGCTGTCCCTCTATCGTCGGGTGTTCCGGTTATCTCCGTTGGTTGCTGAGTTGAGCAACCGGTCAGCAGGAGGGCGATGAGCAGGCTAAGGTAGGCGATTCGCTTCAAGCTGCACCGCTAGGGAACCGTGATGCCTTCATAGACCATGAATTCATCGCCGGATGTGGTTCCAACTTCGTTCACCACTCCGAGGATCTGTCCCCCGGAGCCTGCAGTGCAGGTAGCTGAGCCGACATATCCAGAGGTGATTGCACCTAGCTGGACATCGGTGAATGCTTCCCCGGCTGCCAGGGTCGCGGAGGCTGTATAGGAGGTTCCCGTGAACGTGCAGTTCACAGTTGTGGAACTGGAGCCGACGTTCATGATGTTGAAGCCGGTGAACCAGCCCACATTATCATCCATGATCAGGGGTAGGACGACTGTGTCGGTAGCAGTTGATGGATCGAAGCCACCATATGCCTCTCCGTTCAACCCTGGGGACAGCTGGTTGACCACAACAACCAGGTCTTGGGATGCAGAGTTCGCTGTGACCGAAGCCGAGCCAACGAATTGCTCGCCCGTGGTGCAGTCTGTCGTTACTTCTGGCGTGGGAGGGAGATAGAAAGCCCATAAAGCGAACGTCTTCGATTCACCAGCCGGGATGGTCTGGGTTTCAGTGCACGCGGTTCCAAGCGCGGAAGGTGTGTAGCTCACCGTCACGTCGGTCGAGGATCCTCCAGTATTCTGAATCTGGACACCTGTAATATAGCCTGACACATAGTTGATGAGCGGCATGACAGGGTCTGTCGCAGCGCTATTGAACCCACTGTATGCGAACATGATGGCCGTATCTTCCTCGACCACGGTCGCAACTACGGGTTGGTCGCTTGTGATGGTTCCAGCGAAGACCGCCAGCGTATGTGTCTCGGCTGATTGATCGAATGTCGCCGAGGCGCCGACGGGGATGGTGCCCGATGCACTTGAGCCGTCGCTGTAATCAATCGTGACGGACGCGGATGCTCCGCCAGCATTCTGGACATTCACCCAGGTATTAAAATCCCCGTTGCCCTTCATCAGGAGGGGAAGGTTGACCTGTGTCGCCCCCGAACCAGAGCCCACATAAGCAGCGGAAGCGACACCCAGATCGCCGAGCACGTTCGTAACGGCAGCCAGCGATTGATCGGATGAAACGACGACCGAGCCGTTGAAAGGACTGGCAGGAGCGATCGGGCAGTAAGTTGTAGAACTAGAGCCAGCAATAGTATCCGAAACAGTCGAAACGACCGATCCCGCCTGGTTGTAATAATCAATGGATACATTGGCCGTCGACACACTGAGGTTCTGCAGCTGGAAACAAGTAAAGTAGGAAAACTGGAAAGCCTGTCCGGAAGGTGCGATGGCGAATGCAAATACGAAAAACAATGACGCGATCAGAGAGATGTGAATAAGTCGGGACGATTTCTTCATTCTAATGCCTCCCCACAGCCTGTTGGTTGTCTGGTTGATGAAATAATAATCCCCGTACAAGCGAATCCGAATAATACTTTGGGGTAATTTCGCCTGTCGCTTGTTTTACAGGGATCCCAAACCGTGAAGCCGGGTGCATTCCTTCGTCTCATTGGGTCGAAACCTGCACACCAGTGTAAAGCAGTCTGATGTCGGGTCGGCAAGCGTACGTCCCTGCGATTTGATACTGCGGGAACAAGATATGAGGGGAGGTGCTATCTTCAGCGAGGTGTTCTTCCTATAATTTGAACCAATATGTCGCTTCGAACTTCAGTTTCCGGCCAAAGGAAGCAGCCATTTTCCCATATCGACCGCAGGGTATGGATAGGGTACGCGCTCATCGCCCTTTCATTGGGTATCGCGCTGCTCACTGCGGATGCTGTAAATTACAATCTCGGGGATGAAGGCGATACGCTTACGGTCGGCTGGTTGCTCACTCGTGGTCAGGCCCTCTACCGGGATGTATTCTCACATCACTTTCCAGGGTCCTATCTGTTCGCTGCAGTTGCGATAAAGATCCTCGGCCCATCGCTGTTGGCTGTCAGGCGTTTCTTCCTGGTCATTCGAAGCATTTTCTTCCTGATTTTGGCACGGACCACACCTTTCCCGGTGATCATAGGAATAACGGCCGTAGTGTGGAGCATTCTCGGACCACTGTACCTCGCACACACATTGATTTACTACTCCGTTAGCGGATTGTTCATCTTTTCGGCATGCATGCTTGTGGTCAGCATTATCAGCAGGTCAAAGCCGGCAGGTATGGTGGAACTTTCGGCGGTAGGGGTGCTCACTGCAGGCGCAGTTTTCTCGGATGCAATCATGGTCATGCCAGTCTTGGTCCTGGTCGCGGCCCTCGTACTCCATTCACTTTCAGATCTGGATAGCTCATCTCATGATCGATTTCAGCAATCATGGCATCGGCTTGCGATCATTCCAACGATGTGGTTACTCACCCTAGGATTCGCAGCATTGTGGCTGCTGTCAAGTAGAGCGCTACGAAGCTTTGTGGAGGATGGGATCTTCTTCAATCTCGAGATTTATCGAAAATATGATCCATCCGTCAGTCTGGGGAATTATGCGTCGGCACTATTGAAACTGCTGAATGTTTTCGATACCCAATGGTTGACGAACATCAATCCGCTATTTCGCTGGAACGATTTCATCGGTCTGGACGGCTGGATCTTCACCGGGTTCCTTTTCAGGTTCTCGGTCATCGCATGCTCGTTAACAATGCTCCTTCGAAGAAAATTTTTGGCTGGCAGCTTGTTCTATTTATTTGGCGCGTCCTTGTTAGTACGTGATGCACCTGGCTTTCATCAGGCGAACTTCATCTTGTTCTCATCATTTTCGGCCGTGTATCTCCTGAGCATGTTTATTTCACATCTTCGCTCGAGACCATCTCCATTAATCGCTTTTACGAAGGGATTCGGAAGGAGCTCTGCAATAGTCCTGGAATTCGCTGTCAGCCTACTGGCGGGGTCGATGTTTCTGTGGCTGATATTTCGAGTGTCCGGTGTTGAAATTCTTGAATTTTCAGAACGACTTCAATCAAACCCGCTCGACTGGATTGAATCTAACTCCTGGTACTTGAATGAACTCGCATGTGACGTCCCCGATGCCAAGTTGTTGGAGCTGCCGTGGAACCCTATGCTTTATTTCTCGTCTGGACTGCCCCCAGTCTCAAAATATCTCTATCTCACACCCTGGGTTGCCGAGATTGGCTTACAGCCAGTGCTTAAAGACCTGGCTACAGGGAACGTTATCGTGCAATTTGATAATCAGGTTGAGATCTGGGGCTACTCGCCAATGGAATTCCTGGGTCCGATCCAGGAATATCTCGCTGGGCACTATCTTGAGCAATCGGAGGGCTTCTATCTGTCGCCAGGTCTAGTGGATGCGTGCCAAGACTCGACGCTACGCTAGCTTGTCAGCTTTTTCTTGCTCCTTGGTATTATGATTGCTTGTCCTTGAAATTTGAATGGTGCTTCCAGCTGGGTTCAGCGCAAGGAGCAACCTCAATGTCGATCTCTGAACAGCAGAACCGTAAATACTTTGACGAGCATGCCAACGAATACGATACGCTCCACAAGCTTTCGGTTGAACAGGGTTACAAGAAAGCCGAGTACGTTCTATCGAATAGTGGTCGGGCAATTTCAGATGCCGTAGTCCTGGAACTGGGTTGTGGTACGGGCAATCTTGCCCCGGCAATTGCATCGATGCCGGAGGTACGTGAGTACATCGGACTCGACATAAGCCATGGAATGTTACGCGTCGCGACAGATAAATCTGCATCGCGCCGAAACACCGCTTTCATCGATGCCTCTGGAGATTTGCTGCCGTTCAAAGACGGAAGCATTGATGTCGTGATTGGAGATGCGTTTCTGCACCACATGCTCCGACCTGGTTTATGCCTTCGCCAGGTATACAGAGTTCTAAAACCGGATGGATTCGTCACCTTTAATGAGCCCAGCTTGCTTGGGTATGCATGGTTGGAGCTCTTCCTCGCATTGGTCAAGGGTATAGGAGATGTGCGAGATGATAGAGTGGATGACTACCTCTACTTCTTGAGGTTCATGCGCGAGAATGCCGGAGATACACTTGCGCTGGAAGCCTTACCTCTCCCCGATAAACATTTCTTTTCATTTGAGGCGATTCAAAGCCTCGCTCTTAATGCTGGCTTTAAATCATGCAAAATCATCGATGGATCGGCATACTATTCAGACCGCTGGCGTGAAGCGATCGCATTGATTCTCGGGTCGATTGGCGCTGGATCGGAGTTCAAGCAAACGGCTGCACAAGTATCGGGGACACTGGACAACATTCTGAACCGCATCGAGTCACGCTACCACGGTTTGCATATTCAATTCTATATGTACCGTTAGGAGCTAGCTCGTCAATCGGCGATGTCAATTTAGGGGGCCGGTTTGTCAATGCTGTTGTTCGTCTCGCTACATCCCGTTAAGGGAGCCCTTTGGTGATACCAATCCAGGTAGTAGATGGTGAGGTGGCGGGATCGCGTGTTACTTCAGGTCGAGGTTGGTTTGGTAAAAGATTCGTCGATGGGACTGATCGCGGCGTCAGGCTCGGGTAGCTCGCGTACAGACTTGGGATGTCGCCCCCGAAAGACGATCGATAGAGATGGTCTTTCGATGAAATCTTCAAGGCTCGTGGAGCTGAATCGAAAATCCTCTTCCGTGATTACGGACTGTTCTGGTGTGTTGAGGAAGTCAAGAGGTACACCGGCTCGAGTGAAATCTTGACGAAGAGGTTCGACATCTAAGAAGTAATGTGAAATTACATGCTTCCACTGCTGGGGGGACCAGATGTTTAGATGGAAAGGATTTTCGATATTGTGCTTCTTGTCCTCTTCGGTGATGACGGGCGGCACAACGACAAGCAAAGTCCCATCTTTTCGAAGGATCCTGGCTGCGTGGTAAAAGAAGCGAGCGACCCTTGGAACATGCTCCAGGGTATTAGATGAAAAGATTAGATCGAATTCTTCACTTTCAAATGCGTCAAGCTCGGCAACATCCCGGCAGATATAACTCAGGTTGTGTCGGCGAAAGTGTTGTTGCGAATATGCAACCGAGGTACAGTCAATATCGACCCCGATGACTCGCGCAGCTCCTTTATCAGCAAGATAAGCTGAGCCGTATCCCATTCCTGACCCGGCATCGAGAACCTGAGCGTCGATAGCATAATCTGAAGCAAAGCGATATACCGCCAAGTGAGCGAAGTAGCAATCATTTGGCCAGAGGTGTGACACCCGTTCAACTTCGGGTGCAGGAACCAATGGCATTCGTGAATGGTAAAGTGGGTTCTTATAGTACGTGATGTAGCAGAGCGCTCCGGATTCGGGTTTATCGTTACGGAAGTACTCACCGTCAATCGATACATTGGTCCAGAGCGTAATCGAATCACCAATTGCGTTGGACTCGATGGTCACAGTGAAAAGGGCATCCTTACTATCAGGGATAGGCTCAAACACGAAACTTTGCCAAGTGTTATCTGCGAAATCGACAGTATTCGATTTAATGACTCGGCTTGGCTCACTTTTACCGTCGCGGAACAGGCTTATTGTGAGGATGGAATTTACTTGTTTAAAATAGGTCCCTACGTAGAACGCGATCGAATATAGATAATCATCAGACGCACGAAACGATTGCGAGATCTGTGTCCCGTTGAGTAGTCGACCAACGTGAGTATTTGTTGTGACAGGCACAAGCGAGAAGTATCTGGTCATCGGTATGGATTGTTGTTGATTTGGATTGGCTGTTTACAAACCACCGGGTTCATCATGAGCAAGTACGAAATCTGCGTTCCCTCTAATACGTCGAACGTCGAGCGGGATGGGAAGCCCTCTCCATCCGGCCTTAACACGACTCTGAAATACCGGGATAGGAAATCGAACAGGCTGGCCATGGAGAATTCGATCGCATGGAATTCCCATTCCGGTGTAAGGATATTTGCCCCCTGGGTGCATGGCGTCGAAAGGAACAACTCTGCGTCCGCCCGCATATGATTTACAAAGTTTTCCAGCATAAGCTCGCGGTGCTTTATATGCTCAATCGAATCGAAGCTGATAATGAGATCGAATTCCTGGTGAGTCGGGACATTTTCCCAGCTTATTAAATCCCCAACGATATACGTCAAGTTGGGCAAGCTGTAATTCTTACGCGCGATTCGTACCGCTTCAGGGTCGTGATCGACCCCGACCAGAGAAAGTGCGGGGAAGGAAGAAGCCAGCATATAGGTTCCATAGCCGGCACCACATCCGGCATCGAGTACGTGTCCGTAAGTCACACCGGAATCAGCAAGGACATCCTTCGCCCACTGGTAACGGATCAAGTGGTGAACTGCGCTCAAATCGCCCTTCTCAATGTACTCTGACAGGCTGTCGCCTGAGGCCGGAATCAAGAACTCGTGAAAGATAGGCGATAGTTCCCCTTGGTACTGGACGGAGGTGGATGGATCGGGGTGCGATCGGACAATCTGGTAATGGACGTCGAAGCAAATAACGTCATCAATTAGGTTGCCATTGATAAGGCAGGTTCCGTCCGTTGAATTGTTGGTTAAAATTTCCACAGGCTGGCTGCAATTGGTAATCTCGATGCAGAACCAGTAGAGCTGGTTCGGGGCCAACCCTGTTGGTTTGAAATCAAGACGCAACCAGGATCCGCTCCCGGTTGCAAGGTGCTTGTAGTCCTGAACCAGCGTGGCGCTGGCACCGGAGCTGGAATAGATGCTTAAAACAATTCCGAACGCATTGTTCGTCGCTGTAGGCTTAAAGGCGAGTGATATCCCCTCGAGGAGATCGCCATCAGCCTTGAATTGTTGGCAGATTCGGCTACCTGCATCAAGAGGACCTGTGGATGTATCCGTCGGTCTGAGCATACGTGTAATCATGTTTGAGCCTACAGGCTATGGATTAAATCCAGCCACTTCGTAGCATTATCCTTTAGCATCCTGGTCGTCCAGACTTTCTGTTTAGCACTTTCTGCCATAGAAACCCTTAAGGCTCTATTCTCAATCAGTGATTCCATTGATTCAACCCAAGCTGCGGCGTCGTCTCGCGCGAGAATTCCATTGTGCAATTGTTCCACAGTTCCGGCATAGGGTGTTATCTCGCTGTAGATCCCGGCTATAGCTTGGGCGCTATAATCGAGGTACTTCAAATCTGATTTACACTCGTTTAAAGGTGAATGTATCAAGGGAGCAAGACCAATGTCCCAGTGGATGTAAGTATTCATCCAACGAATAAAATCAGGATACTTTCCATGGCCATCGGGAACCGTAATCTCTTTGACGGGCATGTCCTTGAACAGATCCAGAAAGGCACGATTTGCCACGGCGCCCAGGATCTGCAGTTCAACCTGCTGGGAGTATTTCGTCAGGATCTCGCGTAATGGCTCGAGGATCATCAAGAAATCCCTGTCGTGCGTGAAAGTTCCCATATACCCAAGCACAACTTTGTCGGTGGGGTTTGATGATCCGTCTATTGTGGCAGGCATGCCTGGAAAAAGCCTATCATCGAGGAAGTTCCCGATTAAAAACACTCGTCTTGCGACTCTCGAAATCCGTTCCTCTAGCGGCGAGGTCGTTACGAGAGCCACATCCGCCTCCCGAGCGAAGAAGCGGATTACATTCTTCTGATTTTCGTTGATTTCCGGTAAATCCAGCAAGTTATCATCAAGGGAGTAGACGAACTTGCATCGATGTTCACGAATTTTCCCGATCAGGATTTCAGCCAGGTTGATTGTGATGTCAGGACGCCATAGTCGTTCAACGAATACAACATCAGCTGCTTTGAATTCTGTGCCATATGTAAGGTTGATGGAGTGATTTATCGACGGGTGACTCAGTGGCTGGAGAAGCCTGATGTAGGAGCATCCAAAAGGATTGAAATCCTGTGCGTGCTCGAATACAACATGAACGTTGATTTGTTCTGAAGACATGAATTAGCCCGCATTCAGTAATAAATTGAGGGTTTGATAGGCTGCACGCTCTGGGAAATGGTGGACCACGTCGAAGAGCGCTCGCTGAGTGAGCATTTCTCGTAACTCGCGGTCTTGAATCAGGGATGCTATGCTCTCCTCACAAGCATCCTTGGAAGTCGTATCGACGAGCAATCCTGTCTGCTCATGTTGAACGATTGAAGACGTGCCGCCCGTCCGGGGGAGCAGCACGCAGGTTCCACAAGCCATCGCTTCCAAGGCGCTTAAGCCCATTGCTTGGTATCGGGACAAATCGATAAAGACGTCGCTCTCATCAAATAGCGCCGAGAGCTGTTTCCGATTCAAGATCCCGAAATAATTCCACGCTGGATTCGGCTCGAGTTGAAGCAGCTGTGGATCGTCAACATTGCTTCCGAAAATCAGTATTTCAATTTGATTTGGAAATCTGGAGAAGATTTCATCAAGCACTTTTATTGTAAAGGCCGCATTTCGACGAGGCGTGCTTGGACGGATCATGGCAGCAATTCGAACCTTCTCAGGATCGAGGTTTTGTAGCAACCGATGCCGCGGGCGGAAGAGGTCAATATCGACGCTTGGGCCGACTATGCCGGGGTCTATGCCTGTATTCTTCGCAACGATATCACGTGTCCACTCAGTCTTGGTAAAGTGAATTAGATCTTTGAACTGCCCGTACGAAGCCATGGCGATCTGGAATTCTATGCTTTCAGGCTCGAAGAAGAACGGTTCGAAATCCTGGATGTAATATCCCCGCTTTATGTCATATAAATCGACCGGGATCTGACGCAGCCAATCAACGGTATGGTAAACCGTCGCGATCACTGCATCCGAGTTTCTGGCGATTAAGCCAAGTTCAGGTATGGCGTCTATATATTCAACCGGAATTTGAAGGTCGGGGTGATTCAACTCAAAAGCCGGCCTCGCCCCCTTGAAATTCACAAGCCGGACGTCCACGCCCATCTTGCGCATTGCGTGGGCTTCTTGAATGACTACATGGCCGCCTCCGCCGGGCTCTTGAATGGGCAGAAGGTATAGGACCCTTCTACCTTCCCAACGCTCAAGGCCATCTGTGACCAAACTTTGCCTTTCTTCGAGTACCCTCGCCCTCGCTCTTACTCCTTGCATAACCCGATCTTTGCGACATTGATTCGCGCCGAGATTGATGATGTGTTGGCTGTGTTTCGTGGCCAGAATCTTATTTGACCGTTCGGTCAGCTCTGCGCGGCGAGCGTGCGAATAGCTCTGAGACTGAGCATGGAACACGTATGCGTCGTCGGCGATGGCTATTTTCCAGCCCTGTTGCTGCAGCCGAAGGGAATAGTCATTCTCCTCACCATAGCCTTCTCCGAAGGTTCGTTCATCAAAGTATCCGATGTCCTCAATCACCTCGCGTTTGATAAGCATGCAGTATCCGTTCAGAAAGGATAAGAATGGGTACACGCGCCCAGCGAAGCGTCCAATGAGCTCGGCCATGGAATCGACCGAACTTGATCCTGGTATCGGATTCCTGGCCCAGTCTCCGTCCTCGGAGAAGAGCTCCGGTACGGACTGCCAGGATGCTGTGTTTGAGAGTGGTCCGACCATTCCGATCGATGGATCAGAATCTGCGCATGCGATCAGCTTGTCAAGCCAACGATATGTGACCTGCGTGTCGCTGTTGAGCAATACGACATACCTTGAGGATGAAGCCTTGAGTCCCTGGTTGGCAGCAAAAGTGTAACCAAAGGCTGTATCATTTCGGAGCAACTTCGCGCGCTGGGTATCTGAGAATTCTCGAAGGTAAGAGGCCGTCTCTGAATCGCTTCCATCGTCAACAAGGATGAGGTTGTAGGGCGGGTGGGTGGATCGCAGGATCGAGGAAAGGCAAATCCTTACGGCGTCAAGTGCATTATGTACGCAGACAATGATATCGACAGCGTCGGAGTGCGCGTTGGTGGCCTCAAGGGCATGATACTCCTGGATTGTGCTCGCAATCAGGGCGGGTACATTCCGTGACGGATCAGATAGTAAAGACCCCGATGACGGTGGTGAAAAGGTGTCACTATCGAGGCTTTCAGATGTTTGTGGTGTAGCAACGCGGGTTCGCACCAAGAGCCGGCGGATACTGGCTGCTATGGCTAAGTATATTTTTTCCCTTCGGGATCCTACGGGCGAAACCCAGAACCTAATTCGACGGTACTGATTCAGAAACCACCAGCCGATGCTGTTTTCGAGCTCCGTCCATCGACCCAGCCAATACGACAGCTGGTCCTGGGTTTCTTTCAGCTGTAGATTGAGTTCCCGGAGCTGAAAAGCGTGGCTGTTTTCGCGCTCGGCAAGAGTCTTCTTTATTCCTTCCAGCTCTCCCTCGAGTCGCTCGACTGAATGTTCGAGCTCACGATTCGCGAACTCCAGAGTATTCTTTATGCCAAGCTGTACACGATCAAGCTCGATTTGTCCGAGGAGTTCCTCAATCCGGCTTTCGGCTTGCGCTTTTCCCTGGTCCAAGCTTGCCAGCTTTGCCTGGTACTCACGAGCTTCTAGCATTCTGGTTTCAAGCGCCGTCTTTAAGGTCTCAGAATTTTTTAGCTCTGTTTGGAGGCTTTCATTAAGTCTCTCAATTTCGCTTGATGCGACCGACATCCGTTTGTCGAGCTCATTCTTTTCGTCGACTGTTGATGCCAGTTGGGATTCAATCGCCTCCGCCTTCCGGTCGGCTTCGAAGCGATCGAGAATGCGGTAGCCGAGTTGGTAGAAGAAAGTGTTGAAAGCCTGGCTGAAATCCTCCGAAGCTTTGTACAAATCCTTTAGTTCGGACGGTTGCTTTTCGCCCACCCCCAGAATGCCCAACCCGTGCCCATGCGTGACCGCAAACGAAGGAAATTTAGCGGTGGCTTCTGCCCACACCTTCCATGCGCCGAAATTCCTTTCGCGCACCTCGATGTCGTGTATCAGGACAACCCCCCGGTCGCTCATCTTCGGTAGCCAAGATTCGAGATCATGTTTAATTACTTCATAGGTGTGGTAGCCGTCGAGGTGCAATAAGTCGATCGAGTCTTCCCCGAAGTGGTCCAGTGCCTCATCAAAAGTGCTCTGTATGAGTGTTGAAAAACGGCTATAGCGAGGGTCATGGAAAGCACGCAGATCCGCTAAAACCTCCGGACCGTAGAAGCCTGAGTGTTCGTCGCCAACCCAAGTATCCACAGCATGGCATGTCGTATTCAGGTTCAGCCGATCAACAGCCTGGCAAAAAGCGCAATACGACACACCGGTATGCGTGCCTAGTTCCACGAATAATCTCGGCTTGATGACGTCAACCAGATACATGCCAAGCGGAATATGTGTGGTCCACGCTGAAGTTTCGAGGCGCGAGGGGTATTCGAAGCAAATTGGGTGGTCGAGCGGGTTAAATCTGGTCATGCTTTATACCTCAACCCCTGGCAAGCGGTAACGCCCTCATATTCCGGCAAGCGACGCCCTGCGCTTCAGCTGGCATCAGGGACGGCGGCCGTCGAGGCGCTGTATGCCTGGACAACCTCAGCTGCCGTCCCGCCTGCCAAGGTTTGCCCCTGGTGCAGCCAGATGGCGCGCTGGCACATGCGCTCGATGTCCGGCAGGCTGTGCGAGACGACCACGGTCGTCGTACCCTGGGTCTGGAACTCCTGGAAGCGGGCGACGCATTTCTGCATGAACTGCAGGTCGCCGACGCCCAGCACCTCGTCGATCAGCAGGATGTCCGGCCGGTCGGCCATCGCCACGGCAAACCCCAAGCGGGCTGTCATCCCGGTCGAGTAGGTACGAATGGGCGAATCGATAAAGTCCTCCAGCTCGGCAAAGGCGATGATGCCGTCCATATGCTTCTCGGTGAACGCCTGGGAACGGCCAAGTAATGCAGAGTACAGATAGATGTTTTCCTTCCCGGATAACTCCGGGTGAAAACCAGCCCCGATGCCAAGCAGCGAGGCGACATTTCCCCACACCTGCAGCCGTCCGTAGGTCGGGAAGATGATGCGTGCGATGACCTTGAGCAAGGTGCTCTTGCCAGCCCCATTCCGCCCGATCACGCCGAAGGTTTCCCCGGGATGGATTTCCAGGCTGACACGGTCGAGCGCCGTGAGGTAGGAAGTGCGGATGTCGCGCTTCAGCCGCCTGACGAAATACTCCTTCAACGAGGTGGCCCGGTTGATCTCATACGGGTATTGCACGACGACATTTTCGAGGCGGATCGCGGCCCGCATACTCTCTGGGTTCCTGGCTGCCATCATCGCCTCACACCCGGTATGCGTACATGTCCGACAGGCGGGTGAAAACGTAGAGCCCGAGCGCGAGCATGACCAGCGTCCATCCTGAAAAGTAGAGCAAAGAATCCAGCGGCGGAAGCTGGCCGATGTAGATCGGGTAGCGGAAGATGGTCACCATCTGGTAGGTCGGCAGCAAGAAGATGATTTTCTGCAGCGCGGCCGGCATGGCGTCGACGCTGAAGAATACTCCCGACAGGAACATCAGCAGCTGGAGAGCGATATTGAAGATATTGATCATGTCGGCGAAGAATACTGCCAGGGCTGATACAAGCAGGCCGGTTCCGAGCGTGAAGAGCGCCACCAGCAGCAGCGATACCGGCAGGAAGAGCAGCGCCGGCGTGATCGGCGTTCCAACAAATATCGCAATAAGGAAGAGCGGAATGCTCGCCAGCAGCAGGTTCACCAGGTGTGTGCCGATCGATGAGAATGCGAACACCGAGCGCGGCATGTAGACCTGCACTACCAGCGAACCGCTGTAAACGAAGTCCATCATCGCCTGGGTGCTGGCCTGCGAGAAGAAATTCCAGATGACAATGCCGGAGAGCAGGAAGACCGGGTAGCCGGGGATGGACTTGGCGAAAAGCGCTGTAAACACTACCGCCATGGTGAGCATCGTGGCCAGCGGGTCGAGCAGCGTCCAGAACACGCCAAGCACCGAGCGCTTGTAGCGGGCGGTGACGTTGCGCCGCACCAGGTTGCGCACCAGGTCGCGGTAGCGCAGCACCTCGCGCAGCTCGTCCGCCACGCGGTTGCGCGGGGCGGCTGAATCGTAGTAAGGGCGTGTGCCTGCCTGTTCCTGCTGGAGTGCCTTTTCCGTCATGCCGGGTTTAGTCCCGCTCCCTTTGTCCTAACTAAGTAATCCCGCCAGCATTCGCCCAGCTGCTGCTGCCAGGGTTCAGGCTCAATTCCGAACACCGTCTCGATCTTCGCCTTCGAAAGCACCGAATACGACGGGCGAGCGGCTGCTGTCTTGAACTCCTCGCTCGTGACCGGCTCGAGGCGCTCGACGATGTGCTCGCTCGCGGCCGGATCGGTCCGCAGGATCTCGCGCGCGAAACCGTACCAGCTGGTGGCCCCGGCCGAGCTGTAATTATAAACGCCGGAGGGGATTTTCTCATCCCATAGAATTCGGTCATGCTGTTCATCATAGGCCTGCAGCAAGATTTGCGCCGTGACGGCCGCGATGGCGTGGCTCCAGGTGGGCGAACCGACCTGGTCGTCGACGACGCGCAGCTCCCGCCGCTCGCGCGCAAGCCGCAGCATGGTCAGGAAGAAGTTCGCCCCGCGCGCGCCGTACACCCAGCTGGTGCGCAGGATGAGATGCCAGGCGCCGCTGGCCTGGATGGCCAGGTCGCCGTCCAGCTTGGTCCGGCCGTAGACGTTAAGCGGGTGCGGGGGATCGTCTTCGGTGTAGGGCTCGCCTTTCCCGCCGTCGAAGACGTAATCGGTCGAGTAGTGCACCAGGCCGATGCCCAGATGGCGCGCTTCTTCCGCCAGGGCGCCCGGCGCGGCAGCGTTTATCGCATGAACTTTCTCGGGCTCGCTCTCGGCTTTGTCGACGGCGGTGTAGCCGGCGGCGTTCACAATCAGGCCCGGCCTGGCGTCCCGCACGGCTGCCCGCAGGGCGGGCAGGTCGAGGAAATCCACCTGCGGGAAGTCGAGCGCCTGGACCTCGCCCAGTGGGCGCAGCGTCCGCTGCAGCTCCCACCCGACCTGGCCGGTTCCCCCGAAGAGCAGCACGCGCATGGGAGCTAGCTGATGTCCCCACGCGACAGGCGCAGCAGGTAGTCGCGGTAGGAATTGTGGGCGAAGTTCTCGGCCAGCTGCTGAAGCTGCTGACGGTCGATGTAACCCATGCGGTAGGCAATTTCCTCCGGGCAGGAGATCATCATGCCCTGCCGCTCCTCGATCGTCTGCACGAAGGTCGCCGCCTGCAGCAGCGAGTTGTGGGTGCCGGCATCGAGCCAGGCCACGCCGCGCCCCATCACCTCCACCCGCAGCGCGCCTTGTTCGAGGTAGCGCTGGTTGAGGTCGGTGATCTCGAGCTCGCCGCGCGCCGAGGGCTGGAGGCTTGCGGCGAGCTCGGGAGCCTGCTCATCGTAAAAGTAGATGCCGGGCACGGCGAAGTGCGAGCGCGGTTTGGCCGGCTTCTCCTCCAGGCTGAGCACGCGCCCCTCGCCGTTGAATTCGACGATGCCGTAGCGGCTGGGGTCGCGCACGGCGTACGCGAATACAATTGCCCCCTTTTCGAGGGAGGCTGCCCGGCGGAGCAGGGCCGGCAGTCCGTGGCCGAAGAAGATGTTGTCGCCCAGGATGAGGCAGACCTTGCCGCCGGCGATGAAATCCGCGCCGATGATCAGCGCCTCGGCCAGCCCGCGCGGCTTGGGCTGCGCGGCGTACTCAAACTGCAGGCCCCACTGCGCGCCGTCACCCAGCATGCGGCGGAAGGAATCGAACTGGTCGGGCATGCTGATGACCAGGATCTCGCGGATCCCGGCCAGCATCAGCATCGAGAGCGGGTAGTAAATCATCGGCTTGTCGTACACCGGCAGCAGCTGCTTGCTGACCGAGAGCGTCAGCGGGTGCAGGCGCGTGCCGAACCCTCCGGCCAGGATGATGCCTTTCACGCTGTGCCTCCCCGTCGTTCGTAGTTGCGTTCGATCCAGGATTGGTAGTCGTTCTCCTGCAGGATGCGCTGCATCCATGCCTCGTTTTCCAGGTACCAGCGCACGGTCTTGTGCAGGCCGCTCTCCAGCCGCTCGGCCGGACGCCAGCCCAGCTCGCGCTCGATGCGGGTGATGTCCATGGCGTAGCGCCGATCGTGGCCCGGCCGGTCCGGCACGAACTCGATCAGGTCCCGGTGCGGCGCATGCGGTGAATCGGGCAGCAATTCGTCCAGCACGGCGCAGATCTGCTCGACGAGCTCCAGGTTGGTCGGCTGGTTGTCGCCGCCGATGTTGTAGGTCTCGCCGGGCCGGCCGTCCTGCAGCACGCGCAGCAGCGCCTGGCAGTGATCCTCCACGTACAGCCAGTCCCGCACCTGCCCCCCGTCACCGTACACCGGGATCGGCTTGCCCCGGCGGGCGTTCTGGATGACGAGCGGGATGAGCTTCTCGGGAAACTGGCGCGGGCCGTAATTGTTCGAGCAATTGGTGATCGTGACCGGCAGGCCGTAGGTGTGGGCGTAGGCGCGCACCAGATGGTCGCTGGCGGCCTTGGAGGCGGCGTAGGGCGAGTTGGGCGCGTAGGGCGTGCGCTCGGTGAAAGCCGGCTCGTCCGATTCCAGCGAGCCGTAAACCTCGTCGGTCGAGACGTGGTGGAAGCGGAACCCGCGTTCCAGCCCCTGTTTGCCGACCTGCCATACGCCGCGTGCGGCTTCGAGCAGGGAGAAGGTGCCCTCGATGTTCGTGCGCACGAAGGCCCCCGGTCCGACGATCGAACGATCGACGTGCGATTCGGCCGCGAAATGGACGATGGTGTCGATGGCGTGCTGCTCCAACAGCCGGGCTACGAACTCCCGGTCGCAGATGTCGCCTTCGACGAAGCGATGGCGGTCAGGATCGGGCAGGTCCTGCAGGTTCTGCAGCGAGCCGGCGTAGGTGAGGGCGTCCAGGTTCCAGATTTCGACCTCGCCGCGCTGCCCCAGCAGGAAGTGGACGAAGTTCGAGCCGATGAACCCGGCTCCCCCAGTGATCAGCGTCCTTCGCATATCCACTCCATCGCTTCCCGTCTGGCTTGACTGCCTCAGGGGAAGACCTCGGCCTCGGTCAGGAACGGGGCCTGTGCGTCCTTGGTGGAAAGCAGCGGTGAGGCGTTTGCGTCCAGCGGCCAGCCGATCCCGATCGTCGGGTCATCCCAGCGCAGCGAACGGTCCCACTCCGGGGCGAAAGGTTCGGTCACTTTGTACAGCACGTCCGCCCAATCGCTCAGCACGAGAAAGCCGTGTCCGAAACCGGGCGGGATCCACAGCTGGTGCTTGTTCTCGCCGGACAACCGCGCTCCGCACCAGCGGCCGAACGTCTCCGAACTCCGGCGCAGGTCGACGGCGACGTCGAAGACCTCGCCCCGGATCACGCTCACCAGTTTGCCCTGCGGGTCGTGCAGCTGGTAATGCAGCCCGCGCAGCACACCGCGTGTGGAACCGGAATGGTTGTCCTGGACGAAGTCCGCCGGCAGCCCGGCCTGAGAGAATTTCTCGGCGCTGAAGAGCTCGCTGAAGAAACCGCGCTCGTCTTTATGAACATCAGGCAGTATGAGGTAGACGCCTGGCAAATCTGTGGATTGGATTTCCATTCGCTGCAAATATGCTCCAGATCAAGATGAAACCAGGAAGGGATTCACGGGTCAGTTTAACGCCTTTTCGCAAAACAACCCGAACTAGCTTGCGGCAGCAGAAAGCCGGGGTTCTGCCGGGTCTTGTGGAAGGAGGGGATTCCGCTCTAACCCGACGCCCAGGCCTAGCAGGAACCAGAGCAGAACCATCAAGCTGATGCTTTGCATGAGAGGCAGGAAGATAAAAACGATCAGGCTCCCTGCCCAGCCTACGAAGGTGGTTCCGCCATGGATGCGCGATCCGCTGCCCCGGCCTTCCTTCCAGAGCTTCAAATTCCTGCCCATGCTGAGACCGATGAAGATCATCCAGACAACGAACCCCCAGATTCCCCATTCGAATGCGATCTGGAAAAGCGAGCCCTCGATATGGTAGCTGGCTTCGACCCCCCGTAAGATTGCCGCACCTTTCGGCCATACCATCCCCATCCCGACCCCGGCTGGATGCAGAAGGATATCGCGCAGCGCCAGGAGACTTTCAGATATGTGCGCATCTGCGAGCGGATGCTGAATGCTCCAGATCACAATATCCAGCATGCCCATGAAATCCATAAATAGAAGAATCGCAGCCGTGCTGAGCAGAAGGGTGAATACGATAATGATCCACTTCTTTATGCTTAATGTTCGCAGTCTCGACCGATACGTGTAGAACAGGTAAAGGATGATGATCCCAACTGAAGTCATGAAACCGAGAAATGCACTGCGCGAGTTGGTGATGATCAGCCCAACCAGAAACCCAACGCAACCCACAATCAGGTACGGCCTCCATTTCCTGGGACCAAAAAGAGCCCATTGCAACGCAAGGAAGAACAAGATACTCATCAGCACAGCGAGTTCATTTGGTCCGCTGACCGTCGAAGGAGGGCGTATGAAGCCAGTCCCAAGTCCGAGTTCCTCCAGGTCTCGAAAGAGACCCGTAATCCGGCCAGCTTGATCGACGTAACCCCATAATTTGTAGGTCTCTTCCGTCCAGGCAAGCAGCTGCCACAGGGCCATTGCGATCAAGACCGTACCCACCGCAAGCAGTAAAACTTGCAGCACCCTAAGGTGCCGGTCGTTCTCCGGGATAAATGAACGTGCCAGAATAAAAACGAGCAGGGGTTGAAGGTATCCCCGAAGGGAGGTTATGCCTGCTATTGGGTTTGGGGAGAGAAGGGCTTCCACCAATCCAAGGATGACTATGACCACCAAGAAGGCATCGATAAGGCTTGGATTCGGCCGGATTTTTTCTTCCCTGTACAAGTGAATCCAGCGAACAGCCCATACGCAGATTAAGGCTAGAATTACAACGAACCACCAGCGTGAGAGTGCATTTACAGTCTCAATTGGGATATCCGTGAAGGCATTCAACACGCGAATGCTGAAATCGCGAAATGGGAGCAGCAACACAAATGTTGAAAGGGTGCCAAATGGTTGGTACCAACCAATGATGAAGATGATTGGTCCAAGTAGAAGGATTAGAAGGATGGTTATCGTATCAGGGCTCAATAGACAGCTTCAATTTCCTGTGAATGACTTCCAAGCAAGCTGGTCGAAAACCTCAACGGGCTCACCTGCCCTTTGGCCTTTCTTGAGAGGGTTTGTTGTGATTCAAACCTGCAAATTCCTCGCACTACCTCCAGAACCTATTGATACCGCATCACGATGAAAGGCACCAAGGGATCGGCTGTAGATAGAAGGGCAGTTTGCATATCGGAAATCTTCGGCAAGAATATCGGTTCAAAAATAGCCTTCTGGCTCCATAAGGATATCCCGAGCTGCCGCTTCAGTGGGAATTATATCTTTTAAACCCCGTTCATACTTTATTCACGGTAAGGATGATCAGCCGCACGGATCGCTGTCATCGGTCCGTTATTCTATACCATGCCCGAGATTAGTAAAAAGATAGACGCGGTTAGGAGGATGAATCTTCTCGAGCGACAGTTAAAAGTTCAGCCGGGGAGGTCGTAGAGCCAGGACTGGGGGTTGCGGGCTGGGACAAGACTGGAAAGTTGGCTGTGCCGTTAGAGCGGAGGGGTTGGTGGGTGGCCTCAATATGCTCCAACCCCGGCCAGCACGACCCACACGGTGCGGATCAGGATGACGATGTCGAGCCAGATCGACCAGTTACGCACGTAATGCGTATCCAACCAGACGCGATCGGCATAGGGTAGATTTGAACGGCCGCTGACCTGCCACAAGCCTGTCAGACCCGGGCGGACCTGGACGTAGATGCTGAAGTTCTTTCCATACTTTGGAATCTCCTCATCGATGATCGGTCTGGGACCGACGAAGCTCATCTCGCCCTTCAGGACGTTCCATAATTGAGGTAGTTCATCCAGGCTGAACCGGCGCAATAGACGTCCGGTAAAAGTCAAGCGGGGATCCGTACGCAGCTTCTGATGTGCGGTCCACTCATCATGCAGCTCCGGGTGCAAAGCGAGCTGTTCCGCGAACTCCTGGGCTGTGCTCTCTACCATTGTCCGGAATTTCCAAAGCGAGAAAGTCTTCCCCCTGAACCCGATTCGGGCGTGGCGGAAGAAGATGGGCCGACCCGTCTCAATCAAGATGGAAAGCGAGATCAAGCCTCCAACCGGCAGGAACACGATGGAGAAGAGAAGCAGCAGAAAGAGATCAAGGATCCGCTTGACGAACCGGTTCCAGCGCAAAGTGAGATTGCGCCGCAATCTCAATACGAGCACGCCTTGCATGTCGATGACATCGGTGAAAGCTGGAGAAATCCCCTCCAGATCAGGGATCAGGATGACGGTTGCGAAGGATTTGCTCAGCTCTTCCACCAGGGATGCCGATTCTTCCGAGGTGACGCCGGGTAAGGCGATGACTGCGGTATCGATGCCGCGTGCGTGCCCCCAAGCTTGAGCCTGGCTCGGTGTGCCGATGACTGGAATCCCGTTGATGATTGGACCAGCTTGATCGGGTTCGGGGGCGAAAATGGCTTGCACAGAAAGTGCCGGCGGATTCTGACGCTCCAGGCCATCGATGAAGGTGCGAGCGGCGTCACCCGCGCCAAGCAGGATCGCGCCTGGCCCTTTCAGGCCGCGGCGTGTCAGGATCTTTCGGAGGACGAAGCGCATCCCTGGGATGGCGACCAGTGCAATGATCCAACCGCCCACAATGATCGGCCGCGAAAATTCCAAACCGGTCTGGGTTAGGAATGTTCCGCTCATGATGACCAGGCCTGCCAGGGCTGATGCAGACACACTCCGTCTCAGCTCCTCCCGGCGGGGCAGCCAGAACCCCGGGTATAAGCCTTCGCGTAAAAATAGCAGTGGCCAGACGAGGGTCAGGGGCAGCAGGCGATAGTAGTTCTCTATCCCGTGGGCCAGGGGATGAAAGAGGGGGAGGAGCTTCCGAACCTCATAGGCAAGGAGGAAGCTTCCCAGTACAACAAGGATGTCGGAAAAGAATAACGCAAGCGCAAAGGCTCTGGCGGTTTGCTGCGTTCGCATTCGCTTTAGACTCATGCAGTGGAGAAGCCCCTGAGCGTCATGGATGTCCTTCGTGTCGGTCGAAAGTAGTTCGTGCCATAAACTCGGAGAAGGTCGCACCCCCTCGTGCTCCCCGCATTATAGCCAAGAATTCGCCACTTGACAGCAATGCGAAGGTCGGTTGAAGGTAGACCTCGTTACGTGAGTACCAGGAAAGTGAGGTCAGACGGGCTCATCACCGTCGCCAATGGGACTTTTGTTGGCTAAACCGCATGGCAACAGCCGGGGGAAAGTGGTAGGCATAATGCCCCAGGCTAAAGGCGACGAGTTTAACTCCCGCTTCGACCAAACTTAGCGGAATCCAGAACCATGCTCGCTGGTGTACCAGGAACGCAATTTGCTCCAGCACAAATCGCAGCCCCCGATTTCCGAGCTGAAGGTCGCCCAACTCCTCATGAGCCGCGCTCACAAAACAGCCGATATCGAAAAAGCGCTGGAACTGATCCCGCAAGTTGAATGGATGTGTGTGGACAACCACGGCCTCGGCCTGGTAGGCGACGGTTTGGTCCGCCTTGAGCAAGCGGGCGTAAAAGAGCATATCTTCGTTGACGACATAGCCCTCAGGGAATCCTCCGATTTGATCAAAGACCGCGCGTTTAACTGCCGAGGCAACGTTCGAGAAAGGGAAGGCTGCCATCGCCGCACGGCCGTCCAGGCCGAGACTGCAGGTGCGGGATTGAGGCGGGTAGCGCTTCAGCCGGTTGAAGACTTCCAGCGGGGAAGCCACCTCAGAGGGAATCTGGCGGGCTATCGACGCGGCTACCCGACCGGATTGAATGGGCTCCAGCAGCTGTTTTAAGAAGTTAGAATTCCCAGGCAGGGCATCCTGGGTTAGAAAAACCAATATCTCCGCTCGTGCGAGCCGGGCAGCCTGGTTGCGGGTCTTTCCATGGTCGAACTCCGCACGGGGTATGCGCTCGACCCGGCATCCCGCTGCCCGGGCAATTTCCCGGGTCGTATCCTCCGAGGACGAGTCGATCACGATGATTTCCAAAGGGGGAAGCGACTGGCTTTGAAGTGCAATTAGTAAGGCCGGCAAATGTCCGGCGGCATTCAAGGTTGGGATGATGACGGCGGGTTGTGAAGCGGACTGAGTCATAGGCTGTTTTGTGCGAAGGGTTTTCCCGCTGGACTCGGAGATGACGGAGCGCAGGCGGTCCGGGACGACCTGGTGGATGGCTTTAAAGTAGGCGTGGCTGAACAAGCCCGGGTGGTCATCTCAGACTTTCCCCAGCATGGCTCCAGCATCGGGAGGGATTGGACCCATGCGTCGGCGAAGCCCATCCACAGTACCTCTGGCCAATGCTTTAAGTTTCAAGCCTCGGTGATCCTCGAGCAGGAGCATTCGCAGGAGGATGAATAGGCTTGAGAAAAATTCGAAGAAGAACCAATTTGGAAATTTAAGCATGTACATTCGCAGGACCGGAATCCGATTGCGGCTGATGGTATACCAGCGCAGTGGTGAATGAAAAGTTGGGTAGAAGATGAAAGGCCCTAGTCGTCGACGCTGTCGGTCACCGAGGCGGTGCTGGATTCGCGCTTCGCAGGCGACGAGGATGTGGTAGCCCGCCAGCCGGGCGCGCAGGCAGTATTCGGTATCCAGGTAATCGATGAAGAAATCCGCGCGGAATCCGCCAAGATGCTCGAGCGCGTGCGCGCTGTGCAGCGCACCCGAATTTAGCACCATCAGCACATCCTCCAGCACGCCCGTTTCGCAGGTTTCGCGCTTGAAGAACCAGCGGCTTCGGGCTGTCAAGGAACGGTAGCGGTAGCCGAGCGTCCGGTCCTCGAGCACCGGTGCGACGACCGCAAGCGGCTCGCGCCGGACCCCGGACTGGACCGCAGCAAGCAGGGTGGACACCATGCCCGGGTCCGGCCGGCTATCCTGATCCAGCGTCAGGATCCAGGGATACCCATCTTCGATCGCGAGCCGGATTGCCTGGTTCAGGGCTGCCCCCAATCCGGCGTTCGTAGGGTTGATCTGCAGCGACAGCTGCGGCCTTTCCTGCAGTCGCTCGAGTTGCTGCAGCGCCTCGCCGCCGGAGGCGTTATCGACGATGATGACTTTATCGACCTGCTCCGAGAGATCGTCGACCAGGCTGGCCAGCTCCGGGCCGGGCTGGTAGGTCACGATGACGGCGCATACCTGCGATGCATCGAGCTCGGGCTCGATGCCGGCAGGTGCAGGCGCGGCGCCAGGATCCTGCTTCATGCCGCCCGGTTTGCCGTGTCCAGCACGCATGCAGGAACAGCCGGCGTGCGGATCAGCACAAATCGTGTTCCAGCTTCCATCCAGCCTTCCCTCTCCACACGAACGAATTTCACTGACCTGGGACTTCGGTAATTATATTCGACTGGGCCGGGCGCGCTCCGGCAGGCGCCGTGGGCCGGGCAGCCGGCAGTACCAAGAGGGTCTTGCGTACGGGCGTTCCGTCATGCAAGCTTCTAGCTATGGCGAGGATCGGTCCGGATTTGAAGCGAGCGGCGCGTGGGCAGCGATTGAAACGGCGGGCGCTGGCAGTCTTGCTGCTCGTCTCCCTGCTGGCCGGCTGGCTCCCGGCCTCTGCCGGGCCGGCGAGCGCGCCAACGCAAGCCGCACCGGGGTTAAACCGCGCCCGGTCGATCATCCTGTTCATCGGTGACGGGATGGGCGCGGAGCAGCGCAAGGCCGCGCGCTGGCAGGCCGACGGGTTGAGTGGGGCGCTGGTCATGGACCAGCTGCCCTACGCCGGCTGGTCGCAGACGGCTTCGGCCAACAGCTCGATCACCGATTCGGCCGCCGGAGCTACCGCCCTCGCGACCGGCGTGAAGACCAACAACGGCTACATCGCCGTGGATCCGGACGGGACGCCGCTCGAGACCATCCTGGAGCAGGCGCAGCAGCACGGCCTGGCCGCCGGGCTGATCACGACGGTGCAGATCTCGCACGCCACGCCGGCGGCCTTCGCGGCGCACGTGCTCGATCGCAACCAGATGACGGAGATCGCCCGCCAGCTGCTGGAGCAGGGGGTGGAGGTGCTGCTGGGCGGCGGCGAGGATGAATTCCAGCCCACGACTACGACCGGCTGCTTCAGCCAGCCCGGCCTACGGACTGACGGTCGCGACCTGACGCTGGAGGCGCAGGCGGCCGGGTATGCCTACCTTTGCGATCCGGCGGACCTGGCGCTGCTCGACCCGGCTTCGACCCCTCGCCTGCTGGGGCTTTTCGCCGACGGCGAGATGTCCCGGCCGTACGCGCCCTCGCTGGCGGCGATGACGCAGACCGCGATCGACATCCTGGATCAGGACCCGGATGGGTTCTTCCTGATGGTGGAGGGCGGTCGTATCGACAAGGCCGCGCACGCGAACGACGCCGAAAACACGATCGCCGATGTGCTCGGGCTGGATGCGGCGGTGCAGGTCGGGCTGGATTACGCCGCGCTGCACCCGGATACGCTGGTGCTGGTCGCGGCGGACCACGAGACAGGCGGCATGCTGGCCAGCCTGACCCCGACCGGCGAGGGCGGGGAGGACGGCCCGTTCTTCATGCCGGACAGCACGCCCTTCTACGTGCGCTGGACGACGACCGGGCATACCGGGGTCGATATCCCGGTCACGGCCAGTGGCCCACGCGCAGATTGGGTAGCGGGCACGTTCAGCAATACCTACCTGTACGAGATCATGGACGGGGCGCTGGATTGGTGGCTGTGGCTGCCGTTCATCGCACGCTAGGCTCGACCGGACGCCGGTCGAAGCGCGGCCCCGCGGGGCTCGCGTTCATGGAAGCTCCCGCTCGAACCTTGATAACTGCGCGCCGTTAAAAGCCCTCGACCCCACCCGCCGGTAGCCGGATCCCGAAGCCAGTGCTTCGAAGGGTGAGCTGCTGAACGCCTCGGCAGAGCACAGGTACCACAGCCGCGGGGGCACTGCAGGCTCCTCGAGCAGCCCCTCCAGCGCCACGGCATACGCAGCATCGCCTGCACAGGCACCCCCCTCCGGGCTGCAGCGCCGGTCAGGCAGCGAGTACCACGTCGCCGGTCCATCCCATTGGTTCATCATCGCTTGCCAGAGCGGGCCGGCGTACGGCTCGACCAGCACCACATCCCTCGGCCGGGCTTCTTCCGCCAGGCTTTCAATCGCCGCCCGGACCCCCGGGCGGCTCCCGCCGGCTGCCGGATCGTCCCGCAGGAGCGGCAGGCCGGGCGCGAGCGGCAGCATGAGTGCCGCGGCGGCCACGACCAGGGCGGGGATCAATAAAGCCGGCCGGGGTTCCCGGGCTTGCGCACGCAGCAGGAGAGCCGTGCCGGCGAGGAACAGGACGGCCGCCCCAATTGGCAGGAGCAGTGCGGCCGGCTGACCGGGGAGAACCCGCAACCAGGCCAGGTCGTAATCGGCCGGGACGAGCAGTGCTGCCAGCTGGATCGGGATGGGAGAAGCGGATGGACTCCAGACCGAAGCGGGCAGGTAGGGATCGAAATCGCGCCGGTACCACACGAGCAGCGGGAGGAACCACGCCACGGCGGCCCCGGCGAGCTGGATCAGCAGGCTGAGGCCGGCCAGGGCGATGAATCCCCCTTGCAAGAACGCGTTCCGTGCTTCAAGCAGCCGGTCGATCACCGGCGCGAGCAGGATGGCGAGCAGCGGCAGCGCCAGCAGTATGAAGCGCAGGCCCCAGACGGGGATGCCGGCCCATTGCTCCCGGTAAAAGAGCGCCTGGGCTCCCGCAAGCAGCAAGATCGTCGATAGGATGAAGATGTACAGGCGGCGGTTGTCCCTCCAGCCGAGCAGCAGCCCGGCTGGGGCCAGCAGCAGGACCGGGGAGAACAGGAAGATGCTCTTCGCCGGGCTTACGAAGGGACCGGCGAACGCGGTCAGGACCTCGCCCCACGCGCCGGATGCCATGCGATCGAACGCGTAGCGGAAGTGTGCCAGCGAGAAGCGCGCCAGCAGCCCACGCTCCGGGAGCAGCGCGGCGAGCGCCAGCACTGCGCCCGCCGCCAGGAGCATGAATGCCAGGCGCCGCAGGCGGCGTGGCCTCGCGCCAGCGCTCCCTCCCGCCTCGAGCAGGCAGGTGGCGGCAAGCGCCAGCACGAGCACCCAGGCGGAGCGCTTGGTGAGCAGCGCGGCGATCAAACCGCAAGCCAGCAGCGACAGCCCGAGCAACTGCATGGGCTTGCGCCTGTGCTCGAGCAGGACGAATCCCAGCGTGGCGGCGGTCGCGCTGGATGCCAGCAGGACGTCGCGGAAGAGCGTCCGGGCGTAGGGCCAGGCCATCGTGCCCAGGCCGTACAGCAGCGCAGCGCTCCACGCCGTCGTGCGCGAGCTGCCGGCCGCGCGCACGATGGCGTACACCAGCACGCCGGTCAGCGCGGTCAGGTAAAGATTTGTGAGCATCGCGGCCTGGGTGCCGCCGGCGCTCAGCCAACGGCCGAGGCGGTAGAGGAACGAGGCTAGCAGCGAGGCGGCCGGCTCGACGGCGACGTGCAGGTCGGCGCTCGCGGCCGGCATGGCGGCCAGTGCCCGCACGCGGTCGTTGCCGTAGAGCTGCGGGTAGCCCCAGCCCTGGTCCTGGGCCAAGCTCTGGGCGCGAGCAGCGATGAGCTGCTCGTCTTCCACGAGCGGCACGCCGCTGAAGGTCAGGCTGTAGGCGGCCAGCAGCAGGGTGAAGATGAGCAGCGCGTCGAGCAAGAAGCGCGCCGCGGCGCGCGGACGTGGGGCGCTCCGGTCGGGGATGGCTTGCCGGTAGCCTGGCTGGATGGTCATATCACGGGCCGCCCGCGGGCGCAGGCCGGCAGCCGCCAGGCGATGAAAAGATTACGGACCCGGTGGGCAGGGGGTGCCAGGATACTGCTGCAGGAACGTCTCGCAGGCGGCCGCGGTTTGGGCGGCGCCCGGGCGCCAGACATCCTGGGTCTGGTACAGGATGAAAACGGTGGCAATCGCGACCAGGATCAAACCAACGAGCAGACCGAAGATAATCGTCCGCCGTCGCCGGGCAGACCGGCGAGGATCGGGTTGAGGGCTTCCCGTGTCAAAAGGCTCCATACGACCTCCGCTGGGCGTCCATCCCAATGAAAATGGACCGCGCATCCCCTGGCTGGGTGCAACGTTCGCAGGGGGATGATTATTCTGGCATACTCGCCCCGGCCGTGCAAGGGTGAGGTTGGCGACCGTCGGGAAGGCGCTTGGTTCGGCTCGGTTGATGGGCAAAGCCGCGACTGCGGTGCTACAATCGCCGGAAGACTATCCGAGGGGATGACAGCAACTTCATGAGATGGCATCAACCAGGTACAGCCAATCAGCTTCCAGTCCGGCTGAGGGCACATGAAGCCTGAACCGAGCCTCACCGAACGCGAACTGGAGATCCTGGCGCACGTTGCGACCGGGGCGAGCAACCGCGAAATCGCCCAGGCGCTGCACATCTCGACCAACACCGTTAAGGTTCACCTGAGCAATATCTTCCAGAAACTGCAGGTCGCCTCGCGCACCGAGGCGACGCTGTACGCGATTCAGGCCGGGCTGGTCCCCGGGGTCGAGGCTGAGCCGACCGGCGCGAAGCGACCGTGGTGGAGCCGCTGGTGGGTGCTGGCCGGCGGTGCGCTCATGGTGGCGGCGGTTGCGGTAGCCGCGGCGCTGCTCGTCCGTCCTGAGGTTCCGCCGACACAGCCCGCGGTCGACCTGGAGGCGCTCGAGCGCGAGCGCTGGCAGGAGCTGGCGCCGATGCCCACCGCCCGCAAGGGGATGGCGGTGGCGGCGTACGATGGGAAGATTTACGCCATCGGCGGCGAGACGGCGCAGGGCGTGACGGACATCGTCGAACGCTACGACCCGGCGACCGATAGCTGGGAGGCGCTGCCACCCAAACCTACCGCCGTCACGGATGTCCAAGCGGCGGTCATCGGCGGGAAGATCTTCGTGCCCGGGGGGATGCTGGCGTCAGGTGCGGTTACTGACGTCCTTGAAATCTTCGATCCCATTACTGGAAGATGGACCAACGCACACCCAATGCCGGTCGCTCTGAGCAGGTTTGGACTACAGGCATATGAAGGTGAGATGTACATTTTCGGGGGATGGAATGGCCGGAAGCCTTCCGCAGAAGCTCTGAAGTTCACACCGGCAACCGATGAGTGGAATCCGTTGGTCGGTGACGGTGTCGCACGCGCCGACCCGGGTGTACTCCTTTTCGGAAATGAATTCTTCTTGCTGGGCGGGGAAGATGAATCCCACTTCTTACGCGGGATTGAAATCTACCTGCCGGACCAGGCGACGGGCAGCGATGCCGCATGGAGGACTCAGGCTCAGATGCCAACGGCAAATGCTGGGATGGGCGTCGCTAGCTTTGCGGATATCATCTATGTCATCGGCGGTGGAGGGAGTCCGGGGCGGTTCTTTCGATTCATTCCGCGAACTGACGAGTGGCGAGAGGTTGAGACTCCCGTTGATACGTTCGGGAATAATGTTCGCATCGTAGCCCTTGAGGATTTCATTTATATATTCAACACACAAAGCGAACTTGGCGATTTCCTGCGCTACCGCGCTGTTTACACGGTATTTATCCCCTTCCTGCTCGATTCCGAACAATGAGAGTCTTCTATCATAAGGAGAGCCGCATGGTGCGATCGAGATTTGATGAACAGCACTGCAAGCACTCCTGAGATGGAAGTGCTGAGGGAAGCCTCGATGAGATATGGAAGTTGCTGCCCAGCCTGTATAGTTCCATAAGTTGTCATCGACATGACCAGGCATTTCCCAGAAGCAGTGCCGGCTTTTGACGAAGGAGCCTACCTCGCCAGCAATCCAGATGTTTCCGCGTCCGTCCGCCGGGGGGAGTACAGCAGCGGGCTGGAGCACTTCTTCGCCTATGGAGCCTTCGAAGGCCGGCCGGGCATCCGGCGCGATGCATCCAGCCAACTGGAGATCTTCCTCGCACAGGCATCAGCCTTGCCGCTTCCCCCACCGCACCTCCGCCGTCGGGCGCACGGCGATGATGACCTGCCAGACTTTGAGGCGGTCGGCCGCAGGATTGCGTTTAACCTCCACCACACCCTGCAGCCTGACTTCAAATTCGATGTCCATCAGCGTGTGCTGGATTTCGGCGTCGGCTGCGGTCGTGTGCTGCGCTATTTCCAGCTCTTCCTTAAGAATGCATCCTTCTACGGATGTGATATCGATCAGGAAGCGGTTGCATGGTGCCAGCAGGAGCTACACTCCATTGGCAGCTTTTTCCCATGCGGTGATCTACCTCCGCTTCCATTTCCCGCAGGCAGCTTCGACCTGGTCTACGCCGTTTCGGTCTTCACGCACCTGCCAGAGGCGATGCAGCTTGATTGGCTGGCTGAGCTCAGCCGGCTGCTCCGGCCGGGCGGACGGGCTATCTTCACCACACATGGACCGCAGCTCTATACCGGCCGTTCGAAGCGGGCGAGTCGTCGGCTGCATGAGATGGGCTTCTTATATACGACCGGTGGCCGGACACCCAGCTTGCCAGGTTATTACCGCACAGTCTACCATTCTCACGATTACATCAGGGCGTGCTGGGGGCGCTTCTTCCGGATAGAGAAAATCATCCCGCGCGGGATTGGCGGCCACCAGGATCTGGTGCTCTGCCTGGGAAGCGGCTAGCGATGACG
>Ga0315534_1000011_pt1 | contig 80624 bp, 67 predicted proteins | sample SalMarSW160240MG_FD_203094 | JGI IMG/M metagenome (GOLD analysis project Ga0315534, IMG submission 203094) | Salt marsh sediment microbial communities from the Plum Island Ecosystem LTER, Massachusetts, United States - Salt Marsh Sediment SW1602-40 ... | reverse complement strand
TTCTTGCCGCTATCGTAAGTGCGGTCTGCTTTGTCGTGGGCTTGAACATGGTCGGCACGGCCATGGCGTAGGTACTGGAAAAATCGGCTACCGCCACAAAATGCTCGGTACCTGTCCACTTGGGCCCCGAAAGTGGACTTGCGTAGCTTAGATGCAGAAGGACCGCTTTGGGTCATTAGCGGATATGAGCGCTTCGTTCTGGGATGTCCGCTTTACCCCCAAGAGCGGACATGTTGCCCAGATCTTTCTCGCGTTGGGTGCCAGAAAACCGCCTCAGAGGATGGCATAGTCGAGGTGCAAATAACGCTGGTTGCGGGCCCCCGCAACCAATTTTACGGGTCGATCTCTGATTGCGAGTCTAGTTTTTGGTACCCACAGTCATGACCTGTGCGGCTTCCAAAAAAGCCCAATCAAGCCAATGTGTCAGAGCGTCTATATCCGCTGCTTCAACTGTGGCGCCGGCCCAGACACGCAACCCTGCAGGCGCGGCGCGGTAAGATTCAATGTCTCGAGCGACGCCCTCCCGGTCGAGTAGACTGGTCATTATTTTTACGAACCGTCGTTGTGATTCAGCTGACATACCAGCAACATCTGGTGCAACGATCTTCAGGCACACCGAGGTATTCGAACGCGTGGCCGAATCCTCTGCGAGGTTGGCGACCCACGCGGTTCGGTCTATCCACGAAAACAAAATATTTGCATTTCTTGTTGCGCGCGCACGCAGGCCGTCAAGTCCGCCGACGCTCTCTGCCCACCGGAGTGCATCGATATAATCTTCAAGACAAAGCATCGACGGTGTGTTGATCGTCTGGCCACCCAGCAAGGCAGGATCGACTTTGTCGCCTTTCGTCAGACGGAAAAGCTTAGGTACGGGCCAAGCAGGCTTGTAGCGCTCAAGTCGCTTCGAGGCGCGGGGACCTAGAACGAGCATCCCGTGGGCCGCCTCTCCCCCCAGGACTTTTTGCCAAGAGAAGGTAGCGACATCGATTTTTGTCCAATCAATCTCTTGGGCAAATACAGCCGAGGTTGCATCGCATAAAGTGAGACCGTCGCGATCAGTTGAGATCCACTCGGCATTGGGGACGCGAACGCCGGATGTGGTGCCATTCCAAACAAAGACCACGTCCCTGGAAAAATCGACCTTCGCGAGGTCTGGCAAACGCCCATAGGGCGCATCGAGCGTGCGCACGTCGCTCAGCTTGAGCTGCCGCCTGATGTCCAGCTCCCATTCAGAGCCGAAGCTATCCCAAACAAGAACGTCGACGCCCCGTTCTCCCAGTAGCGACCACATCGCCATTTCAAAAGCGCCAGTGTCAGAGCCTGGCGTGAGGACGATCTGGTGCCCCGCTGGAAGTCTGAGCATTTCACGCGTCCAATTAAACGCGAGCTTGAGTTGGGACATGCATTCCGGTGAGCGATGAGATCGCCCCAGCCGAGCATCCGCGAGGACATCCGGCGTCCAGCCGGGGCGCTTGGCGCAAGGTCCTGATGAGAACAAGGGTCTGGCGGGGCGCTGTGTCGGTTTTGGATTGGACGTCAACGTCTACAGCCCTTTCTTCGCTTCGAGCTGCCAAGCAGCATTGGGGATGGGCCAAAGCCCAGTTTGAATTCCTAATCGATAGGTGGGATGTCCCTGGCAGTGCCTGGAGCGGGAGATCGGGGAGGAAGGACGATCTCCCGCTCCGTGGCAAGAGCATCCGCAGCAAAAACGCTCAATGCATCAAAATACGCCTGCGCCGGGGCGTCAATTGGACCAAGGTAGAGGATTACGTAATTGCGAGATCAGCGTAACAAGAAAAGGGGGCGGACAATGACTCGTTCTACTTTGGGCGAGCGCTCAAGCGCGACAACTTCACGCGCCCGGAAACTCTGAGCTATGACGGACCGGAAACGAGGCTACGACATTGTCTGCTTCGACTGCGACAGCACGTTGAGCCGCATCGAGGGGATCGACGAGCTGGCAAGACGCGCCGGCGTTGAGGCGGAGGTTGCACCGCTCACCGCGGCCGCCATGGCGGGATCGCTTTCCCTCGATGCTGTTTACGCGCGGCGCCTTTCGTTGGTTCGTCCCGACTGCGCTGCTATCGAATGGCTTGGCCAGCGCTATGTCGAGGAGATGGTCCCGGGTGCCCGGGAGACGATCGTGGCCCTCACGCACGCCGGCAAATCTGTGCATATCGTGAGCGGTGGGTTGCGGCCTGGCTTGGAACCGCTCGCCCGGGTCCTAGGTATTCCGAATACTCAGGTCCACGCTGTCGAGGTCATCTTTGCAGACGACGGGACCTACAGAGACTTTGATCGCGGATCGCCGCTGATTCATGCTGACGGTAAGGCAGTCGTTTGCCGTTCGCTCGCGGCCTCCCGCCAGTCAATCGCGCTGGTCGGTGATGGCGCTAGTGATCTCGCGGCGCGCAAGGCTGGCATTTTCGTTGTCGGATTCGGCGGGGTCGCGCGTCGTGAAATAATGGTTGAGGGTGCCGACGTTTTCGTGGCTGGTCCTGAACTGACCGCGGTTCTCGACCCTCTGCTGGGGTAAGAAAGCGATCTCAGCCGCGGATTGCACCGCCCTCGCTATGGCACCGGAAGCATCAGGTGCTCGTACGGTGTGCCCCGCCACATGACGAAAGGTTTCGCTGGGTCCGCTTTTGGGTCGTTCGGGTAGCCTTTCGTCAACCCTGCGACCTCACCTACAACCATCATATGCGGGCCCGTCTGAACCCAATAATTGTCTGCCGTCTTCTCAGTGGCAAAGGGGTCGGTGTTGCTCGCGCCGGCATCGCCCTTGAGCATATAGATTACACCAACCTTCTTCGGCGGGGCCGACTTAGCCTTCAGTGCACGTACCCACTCCATCGCTGCCTCGTCAGCACACATCGGTGATGGGCCACCCATGCAAGTCCAGCCATTGCTGCCCTCCTTGACGATCTCCATACCCTTGTCAGGCCCGACCTTCATTATGGTCGCATCGTCGAGTACGGTGGCGGGAGCAGCACCTTTTATTGCCGCCATGACTTCATCGACGCTCGCGCTCGGTTGCTCCGCTCGTGCTTCTGGCAGGCCGAGGAAAAGGATAATCAGTGCAAGCAGAAAACCGGTTTTCATGCGAACTCCTCCAGAAACATTTTTGCTAGTCCGCGACAAGCGTTGCGAGGGAACATTATTGGCCGACCGGTAGTGCCTTTCAACTAGACCTTCGTCCAAGACGAGGCCGTTCAGGCCGAATTCAACGCGCTGCTGCGCCTAAACGCCGGCCACTACTTCAGCGGCAAAAGAAGATGATTACGCGGAAGCGCCGGGCTTCATTGCTGTTCTAGCGGGGTTTCATAGGTCAATCTCGATGGCTTGTTTGATCGATGGCAATGCCCGGATTTCCGACAAGGTAGCGGGCAACAAGGGTGCGGAGATGCCCAAGAGACCGATCGCCAGCGAGTTCCCATCGACAACCCCAACCTGCATACGGCTGATGTTGATGCTCTCCCGGCCTAGAATCCCACCAAGAGCGCCGATAACGCCGGGACGATCCTCGTGGCGGGTGAAAAGCAGTGGGCCTTCCAGAACGGCTTCAATGTCATAGCCATCGATGCGCACGAGACGAGGATTGGAACCGCCCAAGAGCGCCCCGGCAACGCTGATGCTACTACCTGCCGATGATGCAGTGACCTCGACGAGTGAAAGATAGTCGCTCACATCTTCCGATCGAGACTCCCGTATCGACATGCCCTGAAGGCGGGCAAGATGAGCCGCATTGACGCGATTTACGGGACAAGTGAAGCGCTTGCTCAGCAGTCCGACCAAGGCCTCGCTGGTGATGGGACGCGGGTCGAGTTCTGCCACCCGGCCAAAAAGGCGCACGACGAGCTTGTCGATTGGTTCCTCGGCGAGAGCCGCGATGAGTTTGCCAAGAGAATTCGCGAGCTTCTGATAGGGTTGCGAGCGCCGAAACTGCTCGCCCGCGATGCGTGGGAGATTGACCGCAGACTGCGCCGCACCAGTTTCAAGAAAGTTCGCTATCTCTTCGGCAATTCGTACGCTTACCGCTCGCTGTGCTTCTTCCGTTGAGGCGCCGAGATGCGGCGTTAGCACCACGTTATCGAGTTTGAGCAGCGCAGAATCCGTTGGAGGCTCATGTCCGTAGACGTCGAGTGCAGCTCCCGCCAGCCGGCCTTCGCTCAGCGCCCAATAGAGAGCTTCTTCATCGACGAGACCGCCACGCGCGCAGTTGATAAGCCGTGCCGTCGGCTTCATCAGGGAGAGCCGTTCGCTATTTATGAGAGAGTGCGTTTTTTCCGTCAGAGGGCAGTGCAGCGTCACAAAATCCGCGCGCGCAAGAAGCTCGTTCAGTTCGACCGGTTCCACGTCGGCTTCTTCCAAAGTTTCCTTTGTCACGAAGGGGTCATAGGCCAAAACATTCATTTTCAAGCCTCGGCACCGCTCCGCCACCAAGCGACCGATTACTCCGAAACCAATGATGCCAATAACCTTGCCGGCGACCTCAGTGCCGACATATTGGGCAGGGCGCCACTCATTCCGTCGCAGGGATTGATCCGCTCGAGGAAGATTTCTGCTCATTGACAGCAGGTGAGCCAAGGTCAATTCGGCGGTGGTCGTGGCATTCGCATCGGGCGTGTTAAACACGACGATGCCTTGCTCCGTCGCGGCTGCGACGTCGATGTTATCGATCCCAATGCCCGCACGACCGATCGCCTTCAAATTGCGCCCCGCGAAGATGACGTCACGAGTAACGCGTGTTTTTGAGCGTACGATAAGGGCCTGATAGTCCGGTATACGATCGATTAGCGCGGCGGCATCGAGGTTCTGTGCAATGTCGATGCGGATCGATTTGTTTGCCGCGAGCAATCGCCGCCCTTCGTCATGGATGGGATCAGCGATGAGAATCCTATGCGTTGCCCTCATAGCGTTCTGGTTGCAGCAGGTCTGATGTGTCGGGTGTACAGGTCTAAGGTGCCGAAGATAGTCGCGGAGCGGGGGAATGAGAAGGTGGTTCGTTCCTCCCTCCCGCTCCGCGACTGTGGCGCCTTTGCTGTCGAGGCAGGGACGACAGACAAGGGCCCATTTTGCAGAAGAGCACGCGGGCTCATCTGCAGAACCAAAGGAAAGCTTCAATCACTCAAAAGTCGAAGTTCCATCCTGTGCGCCGACGCCGCAGGCATAGTTCGTGTCCCGTTAATGGTTCCAGCTTACAGCCACAGCCACATTCAACTCGGGCCTCCCCTTGGCGGAGGCCCCGAACGATTGAGTTCCTCGACCTCCTCGTCGGTGAACACACGCGAGCGCGTCAAGAAGCGCACACCTTCTGGCGCTTCCAACGAGAAGCCCGCGCCTCGGCCTGGGACAGCGTCGATAATCAGCTGGGTGTGCTGCCAGTACTCGAATTGCGGTCCCGACATGAAGAAAGGGCAGCCCTCAATTTCACCAAGATAGACGTCGCCTTGACCGATTTTGAAATCGCCAAGAGGATAACACATGGGGGCGCTTCCGTCGCAGCAACCGCCTGACTGATGGAACATGATGTCACCATGCGCCCCGCGCAGCCTTTTGATCAATGCTGCGGCTTGCGCCGTGTTGGTAACTCGCTCAACAGCCATCGTCAGCTCCGCCGGGAGGGCGGGGTAAAAAGATCTAGCGATTGCCGATCTTTCACCCCGCCGGAGTGGCGCTTAAAAGAATCCCAGCGCCTTTGGACTATAACTGACCAAAACGTTCTTAGTCTGCTGGTAGTGGTCGAGCATCATCTTGTGTGTCTCGCGCCCAACACCTGACTGCTTGTATCCTCCGAAGGCGGCATGGGCCGGGTAGAGGTGGTAGCAATTAGTCCACACGCGCCCCGCCTTAATGCCGCGACCCATGCGGTAGGCCGTGTTGATATTGCGAGTCCACACGCCTGCTCCCAGGCCGTAAAGCGTGTCGTTGGCCATCGATAGCGCTTCGTCCTCGGTCTTAAACGTCGCCACGGAAACGACCGGGCCGAAGATCTCTTCCTGGAAGATGCGCATGCGGTTATGACCTTTGAAAACGGTGGGCTCAACGTAATATCCCTTTTCAAAGCCATCTCCGATATCGGCTTTCTTGCCGCCGGTCAGCACTTCGGCACCTTCGTCCCGCCCAATGTCGATATAGGACATGATCTTCTCAAGCTGGTCGGACGAGGCTTGCGCGCCAATCATCGTATGGGGATCGAGCGGATTGCCTTGCGTGATCTTTCCGACCCGTTCAAGAGCGCGCTCCATGAAGGCATCGTAGATCGACTCCTGGATTAGTGCGCGCGACGGGCAGGTGCACACCTCGCCCTGATTCAGGGCGAACATGGTGAAGCCCTCAAGCGCCTTGTCAAAGAAGTCGTCGTCCTTCTCCATGACGTCGGCAAAGAATATGTTGGGCGACTTTCCACCGAGCTCGAGCGTCACCGGTATGATATTCTCTGCCGCGTATTGCATGATGAGTCGGCCAGTTGTCGTCTCGCCGGTGAACGCAACCTTGGCAATACGCCGATTGGAGGCGAGCGGCTTGCCTGCCTCGACACCGAAGCCGTTGACGATATTGAGAACGCCCGGAGGCAACAGGTCGCCGATCAGATCGGCCAGAACCACGATACCCATCGGCGTCTGCTCAGCCGGCTTCAGGATGACGCAATTGCCGGCCGCGAGGGCCGGTGCGAGTTTCCAGGCCGCCATGAGAAGAGGAAAATTCCAGGGTATGATCTGGCCGACGACGCCGAGCGGCTCATGGTAGTGGTAGGCGATCGTGTCATCGTCGAGTTCGGAGAGCGAGCCCTCCTGCGAACGGATGCAGCTGGCAAAATAGCGATGAGGGTCGAGTTAGCAGTGATCATCACTAGCTATGTCGCGCTTTGGTCATACCTCTGGTTCACCCGGGACAGACATCTCGATAGGCTGTCGCCTCGGGAGGAGCTCAAACGCTACTTCAATCTACTGTTCTTCATCCTGGTCTATGTCTTCTCGGTCTACTTCGCGGCGAGCTTCTTCGCCGAGCAGGATGCGGCGTGGCATCAGACTGTGGTCCGCGATACGAGCTTCACTCCAAGCCACATCGTGCTCTTCTATGGAACGATGCCGCTCTACGTGTTGTTCGGCGTTGGCTCCTTCTTGTACGGGATGACGAGAATTCCAGCGTTTGCCAAGAATATCTCTATTCCTTTCCTGGTCGCCGTCGTTGGCCCTTTCTTGATCCTGCCGAACCTCGGGTACAACGAATGGGCCCATGCGTTCTGGCAGATCGAGGAGGTCTTCTCGGCGCCTGTACACTGGGGCTTTGTCATAATGGGCTGGAGCGTGCTCGGTCTGGGCGGTCTTTTGGTGCAGATCGTTCAGGGCACACTCAGTGCGATGAGGCGGGTGGACGGCGAGTCGCACGCACGAGCTTAGAACCAAAAAACTAAAAAATTCTCGTTCAAGACTCCGCCGGACATGGAATGTCCGGCGGAGCACCGGGAGGAAGGTAATCATGCAGAAGTTGGCTGACGCTGAGACCGTGCAAATCTATGGGGTAACGTGGTCTAAGTGGGCTGCGAGCCTATCGCGCCGATTTGATTTTCTTCTGGCGGTCATAGTTGGTCTGGCCATTATGTCCGCCTTCCACTTACATTTTATGCTTCTAGCCGGCGACTGGGATTTCTGGGTTGACTGGAAGGACCGACAGTGGTGGCCCACACTCACCCCGATTGTCGCCATCACGTTTCCTGCGGCTGTGCAGTATGTATTCTGGGAGAAATTCAGGCTGCCGATCGGCGCCACCTTTTCGCTCACGCTCTTGGTTCTGGCCGAATGGGCTTCGAGATATGGCGGATTTAATCTCTGGTCCGACTTCCCGGTGAGCTTGACCTGGCCGGCCACGATCATTCCGGGGGCGATCGTTCTTGATTGCGTGCTTCTGCTGACCGGAAACTTCCTCCTGACCGCCATCTTTGGCGGCATGGCATTCGGCCTGATGTTCTATTCAGGCAACTGGCCGATGCTGGCGGCCTACCGGATCCCCATGGAGGTGATGAACACCATGGTTTCGGTGGGAGACTATATCGGTTACGCCTTCCCCCGGACAGCCACGCCCGAGTACGTGAGGCTGATCGAACGCGGGACGCTGCGAACCTTTGGCGGACATTCAGCCTCCATCGCGGCATTCTTCGCCGGCTTTGCCTGCATCCTGATGTACCTGGTCTGGTGGTACATCGGCTGGTTCTTCGCCAGGCTCATCTGGGTACCCAACAAGCTTGCGACGGCGATGGGGTTCAAAAAGGAACACCACAAGGCAGATGAGGTGCCGGCGGTCTAGCGACCAAGGGTGGGACACAACGGCGTTAGGGATTGGAACCAGGAAATGGGCAAGAAAGTCGTTTTCACTATCAGGAAAGTCGGACGGCGAGTGACCCTGTTAGGACTCGCCGGATGGCTCGGGCTTGCGATCACGCTTTGCGGGCTATGCATCAGCACGGACGCCTACGCGCATGGTGAGCGCAACCAAGAACCGTTCTTGCGCATGCGAACAGCGCAGTTCTGGGATGTGAAATGGAGTACCGACAAGCTAGGTGTTAATGACACTCTCACTCTGACTGGGAAGTTCAGGTTGTTCCCTGATTGGCCGAACAACCTTCCTCTGCCTGACTTGGCGTTCCTGGGCAGCGGCACGGCCGGTCCGGTTTTGTCGCGGCTCGAGAGCTACATCAATGGTAAGCCGGCGATCCAATCAGGCAAGCTTGAGCTCGGCCGGGATTATGATTTCAAGGTGGTTTATAAGGGCCGCCAACCCGGCAAGCACCACGTTCACGCGCTGCTGAATGTGGATGGAGCAGGAGCGATCCTTGGCCCAGGAAAATGGGTCGAGGTGACGGGAAACCAGGCAGACTTCGTACTTCCTGCGACCACGCTGGACGGCACCCAGATCGCGGATCTGAGTACGTGGGGACTCGGAACCGTCCTCGGATGGCACGCGATCTGGATCGTAATCGGGCTTGCGTACATGCTCTGGTACATTTCCAAGCCTATGCTCATACCTCGTTACCTCGTGATTGAGGAGGGCGACCCGGATACGCTCATCACGCGTTGGGACCGTATCTGGAGCGCTGGGTTCCTCATTCTTGCAGTTGTCACGGTTATCGTCGGTGTGCAGTGGGCCAATGCGGCCTATCCCAGAACCGTCCCTCTGCAGGCAGGCGTCTTCAAAGTCGATCCCTTGCCGGACGAAACAGGTAACATCAAGGTGAATGTGGATCGGGCCGTATACGACGTTCCCGGACGGTCGATGCGCCTGGATTTAGAAGTGACCAACGATGGGACCGAGCCCCTCCGCCTCGGTGAGTTCACCACTGCGGGGCTTCGTTTCGTAAACCAGGCCGTTCCCGAGGCCATCGCCGGCGTTGATGAGGACTATCCGGAGGATCTTGTTGCCCCTGAAGGGCTCAAGGTAGATGACGATAGCCCTATCCAACCCGGCGAGACGCGCAAGCTTCACGTCGATGCGACGGACGCAGCGTGGGAGCTCGAACGTCTCACGAGCCTCTTAAATGATCCGGATAACCGGGTCGGTGGCCTGCTATTCTTCTTCGGTCCAGACGGCGATCGGAAGATAGCGAACGTCTACGGCCCGATCGTGCCGAATTTTACTAAGGCCGAGTAAAGCTAGAACAGAGCGGGAGAAGGCTCCTTCCGGGTCTTCTCCCGTTGGAGTTGGAAGATGACGGCTTATCGATTAGCCCGGACCGCCTCGGTACGGAGTGCGGCCGGGATCGTTTCAGCGGCATTCATCGCGTTGGTTCCTCACCTGGCGTTTGCACATGGCGGCCTCAGCATGGAGAAGGACCTGTGCAAGCTGTTCATTGGCCCCTACACCATGCATTTCACGGGGTATCAGCCCCTGACCTCCGGCACGCAGGAATTTTGTGAGGATATCCCCAATGTCGGCGAAATTGTCGTCGTGCTCGACGCGGTCGATTCTTCGCTCAGGAAGGTTCCCATCGATGTGCGGATCATTCGCGATACCGGGGTGCCTGAAACTGAGCAGGATGACATTGAAAACGTGACCGTGATGCATCTTCCGGCCAAGGTTTACTCGTCTGGGACCGTTTCGCTGGAGCACACATTTCCAAAGCCCGGGAAGTTCGTGGGATTGGTCACCGCGGTCGATCCGAACGGAACCTATGTCTCCAGATTCCCTTTTAGTGTAGCCAGGAGTTGGAGTTGGATGACGCCGTATCTTCTGATCGGAATCGTCGTTTTGGCGGGCGCCGGGCTTTACTGGTACTCCACCAATCTCCCCAAGATGAGGGCGGCGCGGGCTCTTAGGAAGGCCCGCTGACAGCATGCACGGGTGCTCGGAGCTGTTGCGCATCGATCCCCGTGTCTGGTTCCAATGGCCGGTAATAGCGGTCCTGCTCGCCGGTTGTCTCCCCGGATCCGATTCTGATCAGTCTACAGCAGTTGCCGCCTTTGATTATGCCGCGGCAGAGCGCCGTGGGACTTGCGAGACGGGCGCGAAGCCGGGCGCAGGCGGCGCGACCGACGGATATACTGGCAGCGTCACTTACAATGTCAGGGCGCCGGCAAATTACGATCCTTCATTCGCCCATCCTCTACTTGTGGTCTACGCTGCTGCGGGAATGACCGCGGAGGAAAGTGAGGAGTTCACAGGCTTTACCAAAGCGGCGACACAAAACGGATGGATTGTTGCCTACGCTGACCACAAGCGCATGTCCGTTGAGGCTGTACGTGACTTGGCAAAGCTGCCGGCTGAAGTCAGCGAGAAGTGGTGCATCGACATGAGTCGCGTTTACGCGACGGGCCATTCTGACGGTGGTACCGTATCCACGGCGATCGCGCTCTTGGACGGGACCCGGGACACTTTGGCTGGGATTGCACCGAGCGCTGCCGGATTCCGCAAGAGCGACTTTGAGACCTTCAAATGTCCGTCGGCCCCGTTTCCGGTCATGGTGATGCACGGCAGCTGGGATGTGGCGTTTTACGGCTGGGGTAAACAGGCGGCCGAGTGGTGGGCATCCTGCAATGGTTGCAGCATGAGTGAGGCGCCGCGTCCCCTCGGCGATGGATGCGTCGCGTATGACGGCTGCGCTCGGGATGGCCCGACGGTTTACTGCGAGGGCCCACGATTGCACAGCCAATGGCCCGGCCTGTCGGCGCAGATCATCGACTTTTTCGACGCCGTACACGGCCGCTCCGGTATGAGCACGCCATCAGCAGCCATAGAGAGGACGCACGCGTCTGCAATGAAACCCCACAAGGTTGCCCGGATAAAACGAAAAAGTCGGAGGTAAAACGAATGTGGATCGTAAGGCGCGCCATGTTGGTCGGCAGTACCGCCGTGGCGCTGGTCGTAAACCTCATCTGTTCGCCCGATGCTTTTGCACACGCGCAATTGGTCAAGTCGGAACCTGCGCGTCGGGCCGTGATTAGTGAATCGCCTAAGCAAGTTAAGCTCTGGTTCAACGAGGAGATCGAAGGCGCCTACGCCACGCTCACGGTGCTCGACAGCAAGGAGAAAGCCATTACGGAGAATAGCCCTGAAGTTGCGGCCGACGATCCAAAGCTTCTCACCCTGGCAGTGCCAGCTTTGCCGCGGGGTAAATATGTCGTCAAGTATCGCGTTCTTTCCGTCGATGGCCACGTGGTGGAGTCGACTTACGACTTCACAATAAAAGGCAACTGACCAGAGTTTGTAACAATGATCGAAGTCATCGGCGCGACCGCGAAATGGTTGCAGCTTGTCGCCAATATGCTTCTCGTTGGGGCGTTTACGTTTTTCGCCATCACGGCATACGACCGTGCGGGTGTCGACAACCAATGGCTCGACCGCCTGGAGCGCGCTTTGCCCGGGTTGACGGTGGCCTCAGCCATTCTTCTTATCGTTGTTCTGGCGATTACGGCGGCCGAGGTCACTGACGTCGCCGGTAATGCGTTTAAGCCTGACGCGTGGTGGGGTGTCCTCAAGAACACTTGGCTCGGGAAGGTTTGGACGGCCCGCATGGGTCTAACGCTGCTTGTCCTCCTGCCCGCTACCGCCTACACACGCATCGCTCCGAGTGCCCGCTGGCGCTATTTGCTCTGCGCCGGAATTGCTGCGGCGGTGTTGGCGGCGGGAGCTTTTTCCAGCCACGCGGCGGCCGAGGAGGCGCCGTGGCTCGCTATCGGACCATACGCGCTTCACATTGTCCTAGCCGCTGTTTGGCTTGGCGGCCTGTCGGCCTTCCTCGCCGTGCTCTACGGCTCGTCTCCGCGCGAATCGCCGCGATCGCCTCAGAGTTATTCTGCCACCACTGCGATCACGCGCTTCTCCGCGATGGCGCTACCGGTGATGGCCGGCATCGTCGCAACCGGTCTGATAGTCGCCAACAACCAGATCGAGTCGCGATATGCCGCTCTCGTGTCCACCGACTATGGCTGGTTCTTGGTTAGCAAGCTCGGCTTGCTGTGCGCCATCCTGGTCATCGCCTCCTACGCACGGTTCGCTTGGCTACCTTCGTTAGAGAAGGGAGATCCGGACGATTCGGCATGGCGCCCGCTTCGCACCGGCGTCAGCGTCGAGTTCGGGCTCGCCATCTTGCTTGTTCTTGCGGCGACGCTATGTGCGAGTTCGATACCAGCCAAGCATGCTGTGATCGACCAGTGGCCCTATTCGTTCCGCTTCTCGCTGAAAGCGACCCTGGAACTCCCGGAGACGATCACCAATCTCGTCGTAGCGGGCGTATTGGTCTTTGCAGCCGCGGCGGCGGCCGTCACTTGGGTTGGCGGACGCGTGCGCTGGTCCCGCGCCGCCCTCAGTGCGAGCATTATTCTCACTGTCGCTTCGGCCTGCATGACGCTCTATGCCATCGCCACGGCGGCAAGCGTCGACACCTACCGAGGCAGTGCAGTTCCTTTCGACGCTATTTCAATTGCGCGCGGCGCTCATCTCTTCGCCGAGAACTGCACGATGTGTCATGGACCCCAGGGAAAGGGCAATGGCCCGCTCGCTACCAGCCTTCCCAAAAGCCCGGCGGATTTGCTGACCGAGCCGCATACAGCAAGACATTTGGCCGGTGACCTTTATCACTGGATCAAGGTCGGCATTCCTGCGGGCGAAATGCCCGGCTTTGGTCACAAGCTCTCCGAGGACGACCGCTGGGACGTCGTCAACTTCTTGCATGTTGTATCGAGGGGGTACGAAAGCAGAATCTTGCGCACGCGTGTGGTGCCGGACAGCCCGTCGGAGAATCTCGGTGCGCCCGACTTCTCGTTCGTCGACCAGCATGGAAACTCGCACACGCTAAAGGACTACCGGGAGAAGAAATCCGTGCTGCTGGTGTTTTTCAAGTGGCCGGAGGCAGAAGAGCGCCTGAAGACGCTTCAGGCTCAATATGCAGCGATCCAGTCCAACGAAGCCGAGGTCATCGCTATCCCGTGGGGTGGCAGCGCCCCCGATCGGAGTTGGGCCGAAAAGTTGCCTTTTCCCGTCGCTCAGGGCAGCAGCGAAATCGGCGAGACATACGCAGCTTTCCGTCGGTCGCTCGGCCATCCGGACCTGTTCGGGGCTGGAATAGTTCCAGATCGCATGGAGTTACTCGTGGACCGGTTCGGCTATCTGCGCGGACGCTGGCTCCCTGCCCAAGACGAAACGGGCTGGGACGACACCAACCGGCTCGTTGCACAGCTCGGCCAGCTTCGAAGCGAAGACGAGATCTTACCGCCTGCAGAAGACCACGTGCATTGAGCAGGCGGCATGGGCTTGGGAGCCCAAGAAACTAGGGAAGGAGAGTAAGGCGAATGAAAGGAAAATGGATCGTTGCCCTCGTAGGCACGGTGCTCCTGTGGACGACGCCAGCGTGGTCGCACAGTGACGAATTTTTCGACAGCAGACCTTCAGCCCATGGTGGTCAGACCCGCATGGCAGGCCCGTACCACCTCGAGCTCGTGCCCGGTAAGGACGAAGTAACCGTCTATGTGACCAATCACATTGAACAGGATGTCCCGACGGCGGGCGGTGAAGGCAAGGTCGTTGTCAAGGCGAAGGAAGGCGACGTCACGATCATGCTGAAGCCTGCCGGCAATAACATGCTCAAGGGTAACGGCACGTTCACTCTCGACCAGGGCACGGTTATCGTGCTCTTCGTGAAGCTGCCGGAGCACGAGGCCCAGGCGGCCAGGTTCACGCCGCTGAAGCCCAAAGCCAGCGCTGCCAAGCCCGATGACGACAGCGCTCATGGCGACGGCCATGGTCATCATGATCACGATAGTCACTAACCGGAGCCAGGCAGGATTTAGGAATCGTTCGAATGAAAGGAACGCAAGATGACGAAAACTAGTGGAGCGTGCCTATGCGGAGCCGTGACGTATAACTTTGATGCTGAACCGCAAATGTTGGCGCTATGTCATTGCTCGCATTGCCAGAAAGCCACGGGCTCGGCCTTTTCGATGAACTTGGGAGTCCCGATCGAGAGCGTGCAAATGGAGGGAAAGCCGTCAGTGTATGAAGACGTCGGAACCTCCGGAGAACCGGTGCTGCGCATGTTCTGCGGCAAGTGCGGTTCAGCCATCGCGACCGAAGCCAAGGCATTTCCGGGGGTTCTGTTCATAAAGGCTGGTACCCTCGACGATGTATCCAAACTGGAACCAGATATGGAGATCTGGACGGGCTCCTCGCAGGCATGGGTGTCGCCTTGCGCCAAGGCCAAGAGGTTCCCTGCCAATCCCGGCTAATCGAAGAGAAGCGTTGCGGCGGCCTTGCTGAGCGAACATGCACTCTCGGCCGCAAGGGGTCAGACCCAGCGCACCGGCGGAGATGTTCGAAGGGTTTGAGCACAAGCTGGTCGATGTGGATGGCATCCGCATCGCCTGCACCATTGGCGGATCTGGTCCGCCCGTGCTTCTGCTGCATGGTTTTCCTCAGACCCGCGCGATGTGGGCCAAGGTCGCGCCGCAACTCGCCGAGTCTTACGCCGTTGTCTGCTCCGATCTCCGCGGCTATGGCGACTCGGACAAGCCGCAATGTCTGCCCGACCGGTCGAACTATTCTTTTCGAACCTTCGCTGCGGATCAGCTTGGCCTTATGCGCCAACTGGGTTTCGAACGATTTCACCTAATCGGGCATGATCGTGGCGGCCGCACCGGACACCGCCTTGCCCTGGATCACCCTGAGGCCCTGTTGAGCCTTGCCCTACTGGACATTGTGCCCACCCATTTGATGTTCACCCGAACCAATTGGGCCCTGGCCCAAGCCTATTGGCATTGGTATTTTCTCGCCCAGCCCGAGCCCCTCCCAGAGCGGCTGATTGGCGCCGACCCGGACTTCTTCTACGAGAGTTGTCTCGTTGGTTGGGGTGCAACGCCGCTGTCGGACTTCGATCCGGAGATGCTAGCCGAGTATCGTCGTGCCTGGCGGCACCCTGGCATGATTCACGGTTCCTGCGCAGACTACCGTGCCGCCTTTAGCCAAGATTTCGCCCACGATGACGCCGACATCGACAAGAAGGTCGCCTGCCCCACGCTCGTCCTCTACGGCGCGTCCGGAGTTATGGCGCAACTGTTCAACATTCCGGAGGAGTGGCGGAAACGGTGCAGCCGCGTAATGGAGGCTTCGTTGGAGGGCGGTCATTTTTTTGTGGATCATTTGCCGAATGAGGTCTCGCACCTGCTGCTATCGTTCCTCGGCGGCAGCGCAGATGACTAGCGTCGAGGATTGCTGAACAAGTGATTTGCCTAGTCGAGCGTCCAATTTTACATTGAGCGTGAAAGTGTTTAGAAGGCGGCGAGCATGAGTATGTCTGGTGATATGGCGCCCACGGAGATCTCTGAATCCGATCGGCTTCAGCACGAAGTCGCTAAGCTCAAGAAGATCAATGCCGTTCTTATGCGGCGTGTTCAACAATCGACGGATCAACAGGTCAGCGCTTACTCCATATTTCAGACCGCAATTGCCCTTGAGGGCCAGGTGCGCGGCCGGACCGAAGATCTGAAGAACGCGCTGCTACGACTGGAACTCGCCAACAAAGATTTGTTGACGGCGCGTGACGCCGCCGAACGTGCCAACCGCTTCAAGACTCGCTTCTTTACGGCGGTCGGGCATGACCTGCTGCAACCGCTGCATGCGGCGCGATTATCGGTTAGCGCCCTTACCAATCCCGAAGTCACGCCGTATCAGGCAAGGTTGGTGAACGCGATTGATCACGCGCTCGCAACAATTGAGGAACTCCTGACACCCATTCTTGATATCTCGAAATTGGAAGCTGGCGTCATTACGCCAACTTTACGACCGATCGACCTGGACAGTTTGTTTCACTCTTTAGCTGTCGATATGGAGCCCCTAGCGAGGACCAAGAATCTCGCGCTTAGCTGGCAGTCCAATTCTCTGTGGGTCACGTCTGACCCGCTAATGCTGCGGCGGATGCTACAGAACCTGCTGGCAAACGCTGTGCAGTACACGCAACAAGGTGAGATCAACCTCATTGCGTGTTGGCATGGCGACAAGATCAAGATCGAGGTCTCCGACACGGGACCGGGCATTCCGCTGGCCGAGCGCAAGATGATATTCGAAGAATTTCAAAGGGGCCCCGCTACCGATCAGCCGGCAATAGGCGGGTTTGGTCTCGGTCTTTCGATTGTGGAACGCATGGCGGAAGCGCTCGGTCATCCGTTCAGCCTTTGGTCTGAACTTGGTCATGGCACGCGGTTCTCGATCATCGTGCCATCGGTGGCCAAGGTTTGTTCCGGTACCAAGAAATCCGAAGCGGCGGACCGCGCGCGTAGCCACGGCCTCGTCGGTGCCAAAGTACTGGTAATCGACAATGACGATCACGTGCTTGAAGCAATGCAAGCACTCTTGGAACGATGGTCTTGCGAGGTACAGGCTCTCCGCAGCTTATCCGAACTCGACTCTGTCACCTCGTCACAGTCATTCCGGCCTGACATCGTGCTGGCCGATTATCATCTCGATCAAGGAGAGAATGGCTTAGCCGCGGTCAAACGTCTGCGGCAGATCATCAACCCGCGGCTACCTGCCGTGATGGTAACGGCTGACCGTTCAACAGCGGTCTCACTTAAAGCCAGTAGAGGTGGATGCGAACTGCTGTTGAAACCGATCAAGCCGGCGGAGCTGCGTGCGCTTATGGCGCATCTGTTGGGTTGAGGAGCCCCGGTCTTTGCCGGGACCTGTTTTGCCGTTCACTCCGCGTCGGAATCCTGACGCTGCGATAGAATGGCATCGAAATCGATCCTAGCCGCCTCTATGACGGCTTGCGTTCGGGACGTAACTTTGAGTTTGCGCAGGATTTCCGAGACGTGGGCCTTAATTGTGGCCTCTCCGACGCCAAACTCGTGCGCGATCTTTTTATTTTGCTTGCCTTGACGCAGCATCTGCAGAACACGGAGTTGCTGCGGAGTAAGCGTGGCAAGGCGGGCGCTGAGATCCGACTCGCACCTGCGATCATCCCCTTCCGGTATCTGATATGCCTTCGGCAATGTGATCGAGCCCGCCATCACGTCGCGGATGGCAGAAGCAAGATCCAAACCCCGCGTTGATTTTGGTATGAAGCCGGCAGCCCCGCAGGCTAACACCTCCTGGACTATTCGAGGGTCTTCCATCGCGGAGACGATCACTATTGGCAGTTTGGGATAAGAAGTCCTGAGCTCCAGCAGCCCATCGAGACCATGGGTTTCGGGCAGTGCTAGATCGAGCAGAGCGATATCGAAGCTCGGGTTTCTATCGATGGCCGCGCGCGCCGATTGAATGGACGTCGCTTCGTCGATGCTCGCGCCTGGAAAGGCGCCTTGAACTACAAGCTTCAAGGCTTCGATGAACAAAGGGTGGTCGTCGACAATCAAGAAACTCGTCGGCACCGCAATTTGTCTCCTCAGAGACAGTTGGCGCGCCTAGAGCCGTCCCAGGAAAGATTCAGTTAGGCGCTTCCCGTGAGCCGGTCTTCAAGGCCAGCTTCTACCATTGATATTATTGATAAATTACTCGATGGAAAGGGCCCAGTAAAGTTACTTCCGGCCCAGTTATCCTTTGGTCACAAAATTTGGCTGGCGATGACCTGACATTCCAACGCCCTTCCAAGTCGGCCAAATCCGATTCGGAATAGGCGTTGACCATCCATACCGCCGCCTGCTTGAGGGCCGGCGGTTATCCTTCTCGCGAGAGAATGGAAGCCGGAAACCGGCTAAGGGTGTCTGCCACTGAAAGTGTGGAGCCAGCTTTGACAATGCCGTTTGTAAGGATGTCGCGGAACGGCCGGTTGCCGATATTTTCGGGCAACCGGACAGCAGTCTGTCCCCAGCGCTCCGGCGGGACAAACGGCGTATGCTGATCGTGGAGGAGATCGAGAGTCAGCCGGGGCACAATCACGATCGCCGCCTGATCGCCAAACACGCGCGCGAAGGCCAGCACATGCTTGGCCGCCGGTCCCTCCACCTGCAAGGGCACATAATCGCCCTTGCCAAACAGGTCTTGGCGATCGAGGCGGACCCTCAATCCCGTTTGCAGCAAGAACATTTTGGGGACGCCGCTTCGCCAATGGGCGAGGAGCGTTTCGGGGGTGGCATCGAGCTTGGCTTGCGTCGCTTGGCAGTGATCGAAATCGACCGGGCGGCGATTGTCGGGATCGACCAGGCTCAAGTCCCAAAACTCGGCCCCCTGGTAAATGTCGGGCACGCCGGGGGCTGTCACTCTGATTGCGCTTTGCGTCAAGCTGTTGAGGGCGCCGGCGATGAAGACCGGTTCGCAAGCAGACACAAAGTCGCTCAGAAATACGCGCGACTTGGCCGGATCGAGAACGCTCCGTGTGAAGCTTTCGATCGCCTCTTCATAAGCGGCATTCTGTCCGGTCCAGCTCGTGTGAACCTTGGCCTCGCGCACGGATTTCAACATGAAGCCGGTTAAACGCTCGCTCAGAGTGGCAAGTCCTTCAACATCGCCGGGCTTCAGGTCTGATGGCCACACGCCGGCGAGGGCCTGATAGAACATCCACTCCGTCTCGGCCTCAGGCACGGCAATGCCCTCGACCTCCCGCCGATGATCTTTGTTCAGATCCGACCAGCGGCGAACCGCCTTTGCCCATGACTCAGGCATCTCGCTCAGAACATAGAGTCGGGCACGGGCGTCCTCGCCGCGCTTGGTGTCATGAGTGGAGCCCGCGCTCAGACCGCCAGCCTGACGCCGCAAGCGCCTAATCATTGCGGTATGGAACGCGTCGGCCGGCGCACCGAACCGGTCCGGCTCGCCGCCGACCTCGTTCAGAGCGATCAGGCGGTTGTAGCGGTAAAACGTGGTGTCCTCGAGCGCCTTGGCCATGACCGGGCCGGAGGTCTGCTGAAGCCGCGTGGCGAATTCGAGCGCGGATGCCTGGTCCTCGGGGGAGTCGAAATCAAGGGCAAGCGCGCGGCCGAGGAAGTCGATTGCGTGCTCGTCCTCGACCTCGCGCGTTCCCTTAGCCTTCTCGGTTGCGGCGGCGAGAATCGCCCGGTCCTCACCGTCCGCACCCGTCACGTCGACATAGGTCCGGTAGACGGGAAGCGCCGCGACCAGCTCGATGATGGCGCGCCGGAGCGTGTCGGTCCCGAGATCCCGCGTTGCCAAGTGGCGGGCGGCCAGAGCGCCGGCCATGTCCTTGAGCCGGTCGAGCTCGCCGGCAAGATTCCGGGTCAGCGTGCGCCTCTTGGTCTCGAGCACGAGCGCGGCATAATCCACATGCTCGCCGAGAAAGTCTTCATAAGCCTCGGTCATGGGGGCTTCGCCGTCTGGATCGACCAGGAGCCCAGCGAGGCTGGTAATGAACTCGTAGCCTGTCGTGCCGGCAACCGGCCATTCAGCACGCAGCTCCTCCTCGGGCCCCAAGATCTTTTCAATCACGAGATAAAGTGGATCGCTCTCGCCGAACGTCTTTTGCAGGCGTTCGAGATAGCCGTTCGGATCGGCCAAGCCGTCGATGTGATCGAGGCGTAAGCCATTGACGCGTCCCGATGCAACGAGTTCGCCGACCTTTGCATGCAGCTCATCGAACACGCGCGGACTTTCCACTTTCAACCCGACCAGGTCGGCGATCTCGAAGAACCGGCGATAGGTCAGTGTCTCCCTGGCAACGCGCCAATAGGTCAGCTGCCAAGTCTGCATCTCATGCAGCTCATGCAGGGCGCTCGTGTCTGCGGCAACCGCGGCGATGGCGCTTTCGATTGCGCGCCTGGTTTCGTTTTCCCGTGCAGCCTCTGCAAGCTCGGCTTTGAGGCCGGGCGAGGTCTCCGGCGTTGCGAGCGCGAAGCGCCGTGCCCATTCGGCAAATTCGTCACCTTCGGTGCGCGCAAGAACATGAGCATAAGACGGCGGCGTGATCGGGAGCTTGAGAGCCCCGTAGGAGAACGTGATGCCGCCATCGCTCGTGTCGAAATTAAGCCCGAACTTCCCCTCTGCCAGAGCCTCGCCATAGCTCATGCCCAAGGCCGGCACGAGCAGCTTCGGCGCGGTCCAATCGATATCGAAGAACTGGGCGTAGTCGCTGGCCTGTCCCCACTCCAGCACGTCGCGCCAATAGGGATTGTAAGGCGACGCGCTCATATGGTTGGGAACGAAATCGAGGAGGAAGCCGAGCCCTTCCGCCTGGAAGGCGGAGATCATGCGTTGGAAGCCCTCATCCCCGCCGAGAACGGGATCGATGACGCGATCGTCGACCACGTCATAGCCATGCGTGGATCCCGGCTCGGCCTGGAAGATCGGCGATCCGTAAACATGGCTAATGCCGAGACGCGCCAGGTATGGTGCAAGCTCGGCGGCCCGCGCGAAGGTCATGCCGTTGCGGAACTGCAAGCGATAGGTTGCCGACGGAACGATCATGGTGTGCGAGGCCGTTCCCGCGCTACGGTCGACGTCACCGCGCGGAACAGATCAGTGCCGGCGATCTCATCGAGAGTCATAGGCAGCTTCCGGCGCCAGTTCGGGTGCTCGTCGACCGTTCCCGGTAGATTGGCTTGTTCCAGCTTGCCTGCCAAATCCTCAATCTGCACCGCGAACATGCGCGATGCCGACTTGGCAAGCAAGGCATGGGTAGCCACCAAGACCCTCCCCGGCAAATCGTCGGGGGCTGGGCGGGTCCCATGCAAAACCCCCTCCATTGACGGCGGCAAGAGACCGCACTCGTTGAGTGCAGCAAGAAGACGGCAACGGTCGTTTGCCCGTGCCTCCCGCGCCATCGCCGCGCTTGCGGGAGAGGCAATCCCCACCTTTTCGTTTTCGTCGATATCGCTTCCCGCCCACCAGCCCCTTAATGTCGGAAGGTCGTGCGTCGAGACGCAGGCAAGGGCCCGGTATGCGTAGTCGCCGGGTGCGCGGAAACGGCTGCCCCCCTCGCGCTCGAAGTAGAACACGCGGTACCCTTGAATTTCGGCTTCGTGCATCGCCTCGCGGAACCCTTCAGGCACCGTGCCAAGATCCTCGCCGATGACGATCGTGCGCCGGGCTTGGGAGACCTCGGCAAGAATGCAAAGCATGTCGCCGAGCGGATAGCTGAGATAGGCGCCGTTTCTCGCCTCGATCTCGTCCGGGATCAGGTAGAGCCGCTTCAGACCCATGACATGATCGATGCGGACGGCGCCGGCGCTGCGCATGAGCTCGTCGAGTACATCCCTCAGCGGCTCGCAGCGGCGCGCGGCAAGCGCGGTGGGGGAAAGCGGGGCAAGCCCCCAGTCCTGGCCTCCTTGGTGCAGCATGTCTGGCGGAGCGCCGAGACGGGCTTGTCCAAGCACGGCACCCGGCTCGGACCAGGTATCGGCGCCGTCCGGTGCCACGCCGACAGCAAGATCGAGATAGAGACCGATGCGCATGCCGGCGGCAAGAGCGCGCTCTTGAGCGTACCGCAGCTGCGTCTCGGCCAGCCATTGCAACCACATGTGAAAAGCGATGCGATCGGCATTGTCTTGTCCGAACTGCCGCACCGCATCGCCATCGGCGCTGCGGTACATCTCAGGCCAAACATGCCAGCCGGCGGGATAGCCTTGGCCGGCAAGATCTTCCGCCAGCGTCTCGTAGAGAGCAAAGCGAACGAGCGGCGCTCCGCGAGCGGCGCAGAACTCGGTGAACGGCGTCATGGCTTCGGGCTTCGACTTCTTAAACGCACGGTAGGCCTCGTCCAGCGCGTGCCGCTTAAGCCGTGTCACTTCGGAGTAATCCACGAACTCGCTTGCGCGGGCAGCCGCGGCATGTTCTGCCGCTACCGGCACTACGTATGGCGTTTTGTCGAGCGCGATATAGAGGGGATTGAGGAAGCGTCTGCTCGAGGGCGAATAGGGACTGATACGCGAAGGGTCGGCCAGGAACAGAGCGTGGAGTGGATTCACCCCGATAAAGTCGGCGCCGGTAGATGCAGCGAGTTCGGCCAGCCGGGCGAGGTCCTCGAAGTCGCCAATGCCGCAATTGCGGTCCGAGCGAAGCCCATAAAGTTGGCAGGTGATTCCCCATACGCGTCCGTGCGCAAGGCAGCCGGGCATAAAGCAGCGCGCGTCTGCCGCTGTCGCGCGGTCGTCGGGTAAGCGTTGTGGCGCAGATTGCAGGCTCCTGGCAGTTTCGGCCTCGTCCGCAGCCGCGACTCCCAGCACGCGCAATAGAGCGCGCTTGGTCGTATCGCTGGTGATGCAGTGTTCGCCTGCCTCGCTGATGTAACTCGGCTCGATACCGTAAGCCTGAGCCAACTGGTCAAGAGTGTCGCTCATGGCCGGGGCCGGGGTTGCAGCAGCGCATCTTCGAGCCGCACGACCACAGACCAAGGGGAAAGGGTGCCGGCTTGCAAATCTGCCGACAGGCCCGGAAACGTTTCGTAGATCGGCTTTCCGGTTGCGGCCTGCCGTACCGAGGCCGGAAGGTTCCAGGCCTCGCTGCTGAGATTTGCAAATAGCACCAGGTCGCTTCCCTCGCCGAGCCGCCACTGGACGGCAAGCCCTTGCGTATCGGTGTAAAGCGTCGTTCCGGCATTGCCCTCGATGCTCACAAGCCGAGGCGCAATCTCGCGCCGCCGGATTTCGAGCAAACGCCCGACCAAGTCGAGGCGGTCGCTAAAGGGTAAAGTCGATTCTTTGTCCCAATCGATCTTCGATGCCTGGAATGTCTCTTCGGCATTCGGGTCCGGGATTCGCCTTCGGGTCTCAGGATCCTGAAAGCTTCGCCAACGTCGAAACTCGTTGCGGCGTCCCTCGCGAACCTGTTCGCCGAGCTCGCCGTGAAAATCCGTGAAATAGCAGAACGGCCGGGTTTCGCCCCATTCCTCGCCCATGAACAGCAGGGGAATCTGCGGGCCTAACAACAGGATTGCGAGCAGCGCCTCTATGGCTTGCGGTGACGCCAAGGACGAAAGCCGCTCGCCGAAGGCGCGGTTTCCGACCTGGTCGTGATTTTGCAGGAAGTCCACGAACGCCGTGGGCGGCAGCCCCGCGCTCGGTTCGCCGCGGCGCGTGCCATCGCGGAAAACCGACGGCTCGCCCTGATAGATGTAACCCTCGGCCAGCGCGCGCGTGAGCTTCGCCACCGGAGCCTCGGTGTAGTCGCGGTAGTACCCGTCGGACTCGCCGGTGGCGACAACATGGGCGGCATGATGGAAATCGTCGTTCCACTCGCCGGTGTACAATGTCGGCATGCCGTCTTGGCGTGGGTGAAGACTGACGATGTTGCGATCGTCCTCGGTGGTCAGATGCACCGGACGATCCCTGATGCGGGTCCGTACCGCGAGCGCGATCTCCTCGAGCAGTGACGGTTTGGATTTGTCACGAATCTGATCGATCGCGTCGAGCCGCAGCCCGTCGAACCGGTATTCCTCCAGCCAATAGAGGGCGTTCTCGATGAAGAACGTTCGTACCGGTGCGCGGTCGTAAGCGATCGCGGCACCCCATGGCGTATGGTCCTCGGTATGGAAAAACTCGGGTGCATAGAGATGCAGGTAATTCCCGTCGGGACCGAAATGGTTGTAGACGACGTCGAGAAGGACCATCAGCCCGCGCGCGTGCGCCGCGTCGATCAGCCGCTTGAGCGCGTCAGGACCGCCATAAGCGACATGCGGCGCATAGAGCAGCACGCCGTCATAGCCCCAGCCGCGATTGCCGGAAAACTGTGCCACGGGCATGAGCTCAACCGTAGTCACCCCGAGTTCGACGAGATCGTCAAGCTTCGCTTCGATGCCGGCAAATGTTCCGTCTTCGGTGAATGTGCCGGGATGAAGCTCGTAGATGACGGCCTCCTCCCAAGGTCTGCCCTGCCAATTCCAGCTTCGCCAGTCGTATCCGCGCGGGTCGATCAAGCGGGAAGGGCCGTGCACGTCGCCCTCTTGAGCGCGCGCCGCGGGATCCGGCACGCGCATGCCGTCGGGCAGTTGGAACATGTATCCGGCCCCAGGGCGGACCAGGTCGGTCGAGATCTCGAACCAGCCGTCCCGCGCGCGCGTCATCGGCGCGACGATACCGCTCTTGGCAGCCAGGAGCGAGACCGTCTCGAGTGCGGGGGCCCAAAGCCGGAAACGCGCGCCACCCTCAGGAAGACTCTCCGCACCCCAACTCCGCTCGAACGCGTAGCGTGCGCCCATCAGCGCTTGCCTTCGAACAGAAACAAAGCGCGAGCAGGGAGGGTCACTGAGGCGCCGAGCGCGATGGGATTGTCGTCCGGTTCGATCACGCCGCGGGCGGTATCGACCAGCAAGCGCCAGCCGGAAATGCCGGTTGGCGCCGCAAGTTCGAACGAAAGATCCTCGGAATGGGAGTTGGTGAGCAGAAGTAACGGCAGTTCACTGGTCCCGCACAACAGCAAGCCGATGCTCTTGGAGAGGCCGTTATCCCAGTCCTCTGGCATCATCTCTCCGCCGTCGGGCTTGAGCCACTTTGCGTTCTTCGCGCCGTCAGGCGAAATCTCCGCACCGTGCAGAAAATGGGTCTGGCGGAGCAATGGCAATCGCCGACGCAAACCGATCAGCTGGCGCATAAATGCGAGAAATTCCTGGTCGCGATCGCCGATCGCGTTCCAATCAAGCCAGGACATCTCATTGTCCTGGCAATAGGCGTTATTGTTGCCACGCTGCGAGCGGCCGATCTCGTCTCCCATCAGGATCATCGGCGTGCCTTGGGAGGCGAGCAGGGTCGCCATCACGTTGCGCCGCATGCGATCGCGCAGATCGAGGATTTTCGGATCTTTGGTGGGACCTTTGCGGCCGCAGTTCCAGCTTCGGTTGTCGTTATGGCCGTCCTTGTTGCCCTCGCCGTTCGCTTCGTTGTGCTTCCGGTTGTAGGAGTACATGTCCATGAGCGTGAATCCGTCATGTGCGGTGACGAAATTCACGCTCGCCCAGGGACGCTGGCCTCGATTGTCGAATAAATCGGCAGATCCGAGCAGTCCTTTGGCAAGCCCCGGCACGTAACCCTGATCGCCACGCCAGTAGCTGCGGATATCGTCGCGATAGCGCCCGTTCCATTCGGCCCAGCCGGGAGGAAACCCGCCGAGACGGTAACCGCTTTCGCCGACATCCCAGGGCTCGGCAATGAGCTTCGCCGGCGAAAGCGCCGGGTCCTGCATCGCGGTATCGAAAAAGCGCGCGTTGTTGACAAAGGCGCGCTCCTCGCGAGCGAGCGAGCTTGCCAGGTCGAAGCGGAATCCGTCGACGTGACACTCTTCCGCCCAGTAGCGGAGCGAGTCCATGATCATTTGCAGGACGCGCGGATGGAACTGATTGATCGTATTACCGCAGCCGGTCGTGTCGTAATAATAGCGCTTGTCGTCGGCGAGCATGTAATAGCTCGCATTATCTATGCCGCGGAAGCTCAAGGTCGGGCCGAGCTGGTTGCCTTCGGCGGTGTGGTTGTAGACCACGTCGAGAATGACTTCGATATCGGCCGAATGCAGCTGGTGCACCATGTCGCGGAACTCGGCTGGGTTTGCGCCCTCGGAGATGTAACGCGGGGCAGGGGCGAAGAAAGCGATGGTGTTGTAGCCCCAGTAGTTCTTGAGGCCGCGTTCAACGAGATAGCGGTCGTCGACAAAGGCCTGAACCGGCATCAGCTCGATGGCGGTGACGCCGAGCTTCACGAGGTGTTCTATCACGCCCGGGTGAGCGAGCCCGGCAAAAGTCCCGCGCAACTCCTCAGGCACGCCCGGATGTAGGGCCGTCAGTCCCTTGACGTGCGCCTCGTAGATGATCGTGTCCGCCCAATGAATGCGGGGACGCCTCTCATCGCTCCAGGGATAGGCCGGCTTCCAGTGGCTGCCGAGATCGACGACGACGCATTTCCGCATGAACGGGGCGGAGTCGCGGGTGTCGAAAGAGAGATCCTCGTCCTTGGCCCCGACCGTGTAGCCGAAGAGCGCATCGTCCCACACGAGTTGCCCGTGGAGCTGGCGGGCGTAAGGATCGAGCAGAAGCTTGTTCGGATTGAAGCGGTGCCCTTCTTTCGGAGCATAGGGTCCATGCACGCGAAGCCCATAAAGCTGACCCGGGTAAATCCCCTTTACGTGGCCGTGGAAAATCTCGTCGGTATATTCCGGAAGCGCGATGCGTGCGGTTTCCTGGGCGCCGTCGGGACTGAACAGACAAATTTCGACGGCTTCGGCGTTTGCCGAGAACACCGCGAAATTGACGCCCTGTCCGTCGAATGTCGCGCCTCTGGGATAAGGAAGGCCCGCACTTATCTCGTACACGCCCGGACCGTACTGCATCTAATTGCCGGCGTGTTGCAGCACCACCGTCGCCAGCGGCGGCAAGGTCAGCTCGATTGAGTAAGGGCGGCCGTGCATGGCCTTCTTTTCGGTCTTCACACCTCCGAGATTGCCCACATTGGAGCCGCCATAGATGTCGCTATCGGTGTTCAATTTCTCCACCCAAGATCCGGCTTTGGGCACGCCGAGACGGAAATTGTGCCGGACAACCGGGGTGAAGTTGCAGACGATCACGACAGGCGGGGTCCCCTCGCGGCCATAGCGAATGTAAGACAGGACGCTCTGTGCGGCGTCGGAAGCATCGATCCAATCGAATCCCGAGCCCTCGCAGTCGAGTTGGTAGAGGGCGGGCGTGGAACGATAAAGCCCATTGAGATCGCGCATCAAAGCATGCACCCCGCGATGGGACGAGTCAGACAGGAGGTGCCAGTCCAAAGACTGGTCATGGTTCCATTCGCGCTCTTGGCCAAATTCCCCGCCCATGAACAGCAACTTCTTGCCCGGGTGGGTCCACATGAAGGCGAGATAGGCTCTCAAATTTGCGAATTTTTGCCAGCGGTCGCCCGGCATCTTGCCGAGCAAGGAGCCTTTGCCGTGCACGACCTCGTCATGGCTGAGCGGGAGCACGAAGTTTTCCGAAAACGCATAGACGAGACCGAAGGTGAGCTGGTTGTGATGATACGACCGGTGCTCAGGGTTCTTCGACATATAGGACAGCGTGTCGTGCATCCATCCCATATTCCATTTGTACCCGAAGCCGAGGCCGCCGCTGTCGACCGGAGCAGACACTTGCGGCCAGGCGGTCGATTCCTCGGCGACAGTCATGCTGCCGGGCATCTCGCCATAGACAAGCGTGTTCATGTCGCGCAGGAAACTCACGGCTTCCAAATTCTCCCGGCCACCATGGACGTTCGGCTCCCACTCTCCGGCGGCGCGGCTGTAGTCGAGGTAAAGCATGGACGCCACCGCATCGACCCTTAAGCCGTCGACGTGGTACTGGCTGAGCCAGTACAGCGCATTCGATTGGAGGAAGTTCGAGACCTCCCGCCGGCCAAAATTATAGATCAGCGTGTTCCAGTCCTTGTGGACCCCGCGGCGGGGATCTTCATGCTCATAGAGGGCGGTGCCGTCGAAGCGAACCAGCCCGTGCGGATCGCTCGGAAAATGCGCCGGCACCCAATCGATCAAGACTCCCAGTCCGGCTTGATGGCAGCGGTCGACGAAACGAGCGAAAGCCTCCGGCGGGCCGAAGCGGGCGGTCGGGCTGAACAAGCCGATCGGCTGATAGCCCCATGACCCTGAGAACGGATGCTCGCTGATCGGCAGGAGTTCGATATGGGTAAAGCCAAGGTCGCTCACATAAGGAATGAGCAGATCGGCAAGCGCGTCATAGGAAAGAAAGCTGTTGCCTTCGCCGCGCCGCCACGAGCCGAGATGCACCTCGTAGATCGAAATGGGTGCCGATCGCTCCTGAGCTTTGCTGCGCTGCTCCATCCACGCCAGGTCGTTCCAGGTGTGTTGCACAAGCCCGTGCACGCGCGACGCCGTCGAGGGCGGGGCGTCTTCCGAGAAGGACAGCGGATCGGATTTAAGCGGGAGCCGGTCTCCGCGCGCGCCGACGATCTCGAACTTATAAAGTGCGTCGCGCGACACCCCGGGGACAAAGAGTTCCCAGACGCCCGCATCGTGCCGCTTGCGCATGGGGTGGCGCCGGCCGTCCCAGCCGTTGAAATCCCCGACCACGCTGACCCGATACGCATTCGGCGCCCACACGGTGAACGCCACGCCGTCGATACCTTCATGCGTGGCCGGATGCGCGCCCATTTTCTCGTAAAGCTGGCGATGCCTGCCTTCGGCCAAAAGATGAATGTCCAACTCACCGAGGATGGGCGGGAAGCGATAAGGATCGTGTTCCTCCCATTGGTCGTCGTTTCGGCGATAACGAACGCGGTAGGCCGAGGGAAATGTGGGAGCGTGTAGCGAGCCGGCGAAGAAACCAGAATCGTGCAGTCTCTCGAGCGGAAGCAGCACGCGCCCAGTTTCGTCGATCACTTCGGCGGCATGCGCCTCCGGCCGGAACACTCTGATCGAGATTTCCTGTCCGCGCCGGTGCGGACCAAGCACGGCAAAGGGGTCACCGTGCCGGCCGGCGACAACCGCATCGATGTGGCTCTGCTCCGGGCGCCAAGCCTCGGTTCCGGTCGTTCGCGATTCAGCAACTCTGCTCATGGCCAGCGAGGCCCCCGTCCGTCTAATAAATCGAGCACGCCAAGCAGTGGGATTGGCAGCCAGGCAGGGCGGTTAGCCCTCTCGTAACCGATCTCGTAAAAGGCCTTTTGCAGCAAAAAGAGACTGAGAAGGCTCGCCGCGGTCGGTGCTTCGCCGAGGATCTCCGGCGCGGTGCGGCAGTAGGCTTCGAGAAAATCCTTGGCGGCGCGGTCGCGCCAGGCCGTTGCCATGATCACGGCTTGCTCCGGGAGCTGGCCTTTGCGCGCAGCAAGGCGCTCGAGCGCGGCCGATGCCGCGTAGTCGAACGACCGGAGCATGCCAGCCACGTCGCGTAAAGGCGAGCTTTTTTCCCGGCGCTCAGCCAAGCTACGCCGCGGCTCTCCTTCAAAATCGATAATAATGACATCGTCCTTGGAGATCAGGACTTGGCCGAGATGATAGTCGCCATGGATGCGCGTTTTGATCCCTGACGGGGAACTTTTGGCGATGGCCTTGAGCTGGGCAGCCACGGTTTTGCGCGCCGCGAGCAACTTGTCGACCTGCGCTTGCGCGGCTTCGGGCAGGGAAGCTCGCGAGTTGCGCAAATCGGTGAATATTTGCTCCGCTTCCTTACGCACCGCTTCCGTCCAGCGCTTGATGTCTGCGGCCTTGATCGGCTCCGGGGCGAAGGCGGGATCCGATGTCTCGACTGCAAACGCCTGATGCAGTTCCGCAGTCCGCTCGCCAAGGCGCCCGGCAAGGTCGAGCGGAAACACGTAGAGTTCCTGAAGCTGATCCCGGTCGCTTTCCTCGCTTTCCTTCCCTTGCGCCAGCATCAGGTCTTCGAGACCGCGGTCGAGGGCCTCGACCATGGCGTTCCACGTGTCGCCTTGGTTGGGCACGAAGGCGAAGGCGATCGCCAGCGTGGTCGGATCCCCTTTGTCCGGCGTGTACTCAACCGCGCCCATGAATTCAGGCGTGTTGCGATACTGCGCGACCTCGGTCAGGAAGCGGGCGACCTCCAGCTCCGGCTGAACGCCGGGCCTGACGCGCCGGTAAACCTTGAGCATGATGCGCTCGTCGACGATGACGGAGACATTGCTTTGCTCGGCCCCAACGGGGCGCACCTGCGGGGCTTCCCCTTGAACCGGCCAGTTCGGGCTCGGCTTGAAGCTGATGCGTCCGTGCGCCGCTTGAATCTCTTTGCCGGCGCCGATCCCCTCCACCAGATCCAAAATGAAATCGGTCTCATGCGTGGCATCGAGCAGCGCACCCATGCGGGGGCCGGACCTCAGCTTGGCAAGGGTGAACGGAAGCGAGGCAACACCGACACTGAGATGGTGGCTGCCCCACCGCGCTGAGAGCGGAAGGAAATAGCATTGCGGCTCGGTATTGGGGGGCTGCGCCTCGCACAGCGTCAGCTGATAGCTTTCGCGGCTCCCTTCGAAAGCGGCAAGGTGATTCAGATTGAACTTGGCGAATTTAGCGTCCTTGGCGCCAAACCATCTCTGCCGGACCATAAAGTCCCAAAGCACGTCGCGTTCCATGATCCGCTTCTGCGGTTCTGCAAACACGCTCTGCCAGCCATGCGAGGCGACGAGGGTGACAAAGTCGGGCGCAACTTCAGGGGCGGGCACGTGCCAGCGCGGTTGCTGTGTATCGCTCTCCAGAATGAACCAATAGAAGCCATAGGCCGGCAGGGTCAGCATGTAAGGAAGGTCGCCGATCGGCGGAAAGGCCGAGGCTCCGGTCAACTCGACCGGCACGGAGCCGGCATACTTGCTGAGATCAAGTTCGACCGCTTGAGCCGAGCGGGCCAGATTGAAAACGCAAAGCAGCGACTGTCCCTCATATTCGCGGGTGAAAGCCAGGACCTTGCGGTTGCGGGGATAAAGAAAGTCGAGCGTGCCGCGCCCAAAAGCCGCATGCGTTTTGCGCACCTGGATCATGCGGCGCGTCCAGTTCAGCAGCGAGGAGGCGTCCCGCTGCTGTGCCTCGACATTGATCGCCTGATAACCGTAATTGGCGTCCATGATCGGCGGCAGATAAAGCCGCTGGGGATCGGCGCGAGAGAAACCGCCGTTACGGTCGGCCGACCACTGCATCGGCGTGCGCACCCCGTCGCGGTCGCCGAGGTAATAGTTATCTCCCATGCCGAGCTCGTCGCCGTAATAGAGGACAGGCGTTCCCGGCATCGACAGCAGCATGCCGTTAAGAAGTTCGATCTTGCGCCGGTCGTTCTCGAGCAATGGGGCCAGCCGGCGGCGGATGCCGAGATTGATCCGGGCGCGGCTGTCGGTGGCGTAAGTCCGCCACAGATAATCCCGTTCGTCATCGGTCACCATCTCAAGCGTAAGCTCGTCGTGATTACGCAAGAACAGGGCCCATTGGCACGAGTCCGGAATACTCGGCGTCTGGCGTAAGATATCGGTGATGGGGTGACGATCTTCCTGCGCCAGCGCCATGTACATGCGCGGCATCAAGGGGAAATGGAATGCCATATGGCACTCGTCCCCGTCGCCGAAATAGGCGCTGGTATCTTCCGGCCATTGGTTGGCCTCGGCCAACAGCATGCGATCGCGGTAAGCATCGACTTCCTTGCGCAGCCGCTTCAGGACCGCGTGCGTCTCGGGCAGATTTTCGTTGTTCGTCCCCTCGCGCTCGCAAAGATAAGGCACGGCATCGAGCCGCAGAGCGTCGACGCCTAGGTCAAGCCAAAAGCGCATGAGCTCGATGATCTCCTGGAACACGGCGGGATTGTCGAAGTTGAGGTCGGGCTGGTGGGAATAGAAGCGATGCCAGAAATAGGCGTTGGCTTCGGAGTCCCACGTCCAGTTCGACTTTTCGGTGTCGAGAAAGATGATTCTGGTGCCGGCATATTTCTCGTCGCTGTCGCTCCAGACATAAAAGTTGCGCTCGACCGATCCGGGCGCTGCTTTGCGGGCGCGCTGGAACCATGGATGCTGGTCAGACGTGTGGTTGATCACGATCTCGGTGAGGATGCGGATACCGCGGCGGCGGGCTTCCGCCATGAAGGTCTTGAAGTCCTCCATATTGCCGTAAGACGGATTGATGTCGCGGTAGTCGGCGATGTCGTAGCCGTCGTCCTTGAGGGGCGAGGGGTAGAACGGCAATAACCAGATCGTATTGACTCCGAGCGACTCGATGTAATCGAGCGACTGGATCAACCCCTTGAAGTCGCCGATGCCGTCGCCGTCGGAATCAAGGAACGCCTTGACATGCAACTGGTAGATGATGGCGTCCTTGTACCAGTGCGTCGCCGGCCGGTCCTGTTCCTGAGCCGGCTGCTTCGTCTCGGACGGCACGGCGACAGGCGGCGATGCAGTGTCGACGGATGCCATGGCTAGCCTTTCGGTCCTCTCAGACGCCAGATCGCGTAGGGACGCGTCTTGGGGTCGATCGTCATTTGCTGCACCTTGCCCGTCCACGTGAAGGTCTCGCCGGTGACGAGATCTTCGACGCTGATAGAAGCCTCGTCAGGCAAGCCGAATTCCCACAAAGGAACCTCGAAATGCGCGGTCTGGCTGTTGTGGGGATCGAGATTGACGGCAAAGAGGAGAAAGTCCGAGAGGTCGGGCGTGCGCTTGCCGTAATAAAGAATCTCATCGTTCCAGGCGTTGTAGAACTTCAAATTGGTGAAACTCTGTAGCGCGGGATGCTCCTGCCGCAACTTGTTGACGAGGGCGATGTCGGCCTTGATGTTTCCCGTCCGGTCCCAATCCCAAGCCTTTATCTCGTACTTCTCCGAGTCCAGATATTCCTCTTTGCCTGGTAGCGGGCTCCCCTCGCAAAGCTCAAACCCGTTATAGAGTCCATAGTTGCAGCCGAGTGTCGCCGCCAGGACGAGGCGCACCTGGAAACCGGGCCGGCCGCTGGTCTGCAAGTAGACCGGGTTGATATCCGGCGTGTTGACGAAAAAATTGGGCCGAAAATATTCCGGCGTCTCGCCGGTCGTGAGTTCGGTCAGATACTCCGTCAGCTCTTGCTTCGTGTTGCGCCAAGTGAAGTAAGTGTAAGACTGCGTGAAGCCGAGCTTGGCGAGCAGCTTCATTGGCTTTGGCCGCGTGAACGCCTCGGACAGAAAGATAACCTCCGGGTGCGCGGTACGCACTTCGCGGATCATCCACTCCCAGAATGGAAAAGGCTTGGTGTGGGGATTGTCGACGCGGAAGATCTTCACGCCTTTGCCGGCCCAAAACAGCACCACATCCCTCAACGCGAACCAGATCGACGGAAACGCGTCGCGGTAGAAATGGACGTTGACAATGTCCTCGTATTTCTTGGGCGGGTTCTCGGCGAATTTGATCGTGCCATCAGGGCGCCAATCGAACCATTCCGGATGCTCCTTGATCCAGGGATGGTCGCGCGAGACTTGAATGGCAAAGTCGAGCGCAATCTCAAGACCGTGCGCCTTAGCCGCTTTCACCAGCCGCGCGAAATCGGCAAACGTTCCGAGCTCCGGATGGATCGCGTCATGGCCGCCCTCGGCGGCGCCGATCGCATAGGGACTTCCCGGATCGTCGGGCGCCGGCGTCAGAGAGTTGTTGCGTCCTTTGCGGGCGATGCGGCCGATCGGATGAACCGGCGGAAAATAAAGCACATCGAACCCGAGAGCTTGCACGTAGGGCAGCCTGGCGATGACGTCATCGAACGTTCCGTGGCGCCGCACGTCTCCGGACTGCGAGCGCGGAAACATCTCGTACCAAGCGCTGAAGGCCCCAAGCTTGCGGTCGACGAACACCCCAAGCTCTTTCGGATAGCGCGAGAGATTGGTGCGCGGACTGATCCGTGTCATTAGCGCGCTCACATCCTCGCCGGTGAGGATGGTGAACTTTGCAACTTCGTCGGGCGCAGCTTTGAGCGCCTTTGCCAATCGCGCCAGGAGAGGACGGCCATCGTTCGAAGCTTGCGTCGCCGCGGCAAGCGCCTTCTCGATCAGGTCGAGCCCTTCTCTGAGTTCGAGCGAGACCGGCTGGCCGGCATCGAACTTCTTGGTAACGCCCTCTTGCCAGGAGGCGAACAAATCTCTCCAGGCGACCACGGTGTAAACATAACGTGCATTCTCTTCGAGCTTGATGTCGCCGCGCCAACGGTCGTTATCGACAAACTGCATCGGCACTTCGTGCCAGTCCGCCGCGCCGTCGCGGCGATAGAGAAGCGCCGCGCCGAGCTTCTCGTGCCCGTCGCAGAAAATATCCGCCTCGACTGTTAGGACATCGCCGATCGCACGCTTGATGTCGAACCGGCCGCCATCGATCTCGGGCCAGACGTGCTCGATCACCACGCGACCAAGCAAGCTCTCGGTGGGAATCGCGCTTCCGCGCAACCTGTCGGTGTCTCGTTCTTGCATCGACGCTCTTTTACGATCCTTAACGTGGCGGCTGCCGCAAGCGGGTCGGTTGAGCCGAAGAAGCGACAACCACGCAATTCACGTGCCAGCCGCGCAATGAGATGCTTCTTCGCACAACCGGACTGGCATGATGGGCGGCTGAGATGCCGCCCTTAGTCCTCGCCGCCCGTAGAGCCCCGGCGATTCCGGCTTCGTGCAACGACCCTGAGCCGTTTCCGCAGGAGCCCGCGGAAGCGTCCAAAATATCGGACCTTTGGGCGTTGGGCCGAGCTAAATCCTATAAATCGAGCGATAGAGCGTCAACCGAGGGAGGGGCCGGCTCAGCCCGCCCGGGGCTGAAACGCCGATCGCCCTAAGTTTTGGCCTTTTTCAACAAGAATTGACGGCAGGGGGCCTTACCGGGTTCACTGCCAGCCGGGAGAGACGCCAGACTTAACGAAAAAGCCCATTGAGGTGCCATGTCCGAGCGAAGCCTCTATGAACGGCTCCGCGCCGCCACCCGCTCGCTTCATGACGATCTCGAGCGCTCCGTCAATATATCGGAGCGCTTGGCGTCGAGGTCGGGCTACGCGGATCACCTTGTGCGATTGTGGCGGCTGCACGTGGCGGCCGAGGAGGCGCTGCAGAAGGTCGATTTTGCGCCGTTCGGCTTCGTGTACCCCGCGCCCTACCGCTCCGAGCTTCTGAAGCAGGATCTTGCGACGATTGGCGCGCCGATCGACCCGCCGCAGCGTTTTGATCTGCCGGCGGCGCCGCTGCTCGGTACGGTTTCCGCCGGGCTCGGCTGTCTGTATGTGGTCGAGGGGTCCGCCAAAGGGGCAAGAGCGATTTTGCCCGAGATCAAGCAAGCGCTTGGTTTCGATGCGGAGCGGGGTGCGAAGTTTTTCTTCGGGTTCGGCCGCGAGAGCGGCGAGCTCTGGCGGAAATGCGTCGTAGCCATCAACTCAATAGACCCCGATTCCCCCGACGGCGATGCGGCTGTCCATGCCGCAAGCGAAACCTTCGCCATGTTTCACGAGGGCCTGGTTGCGGCCGGATCGCGCGCGGCAGATCGATCGGCAGGTCATCGCGACCAGGCTTTGCCGGGGCCCTGAGGCAACCATGGCAACGCACACGGACATTCCGGTCACCGCAAAGAACGTCGATTTCTCGAATTGCGATCGCGAGCTTGTACAGTTTCCGGGCGCCATTCAGCCGCATGGCGCCATGCTTATCGTTGACGAGCCGGATTATGTCATCCTTCAAGCGAGCGCCAACTGCGAGAGCGTGCTCGGGAGCGCGGCGGAAGACCTCATCGGAAAGAACGTCGCAGACATACTCGGCAATGGCGCGTCCGCCTTTTTCGAACGCCTTCAGCGCATGTCGCTCGACAATACGCCCGTGCATGTGGTGCGGGAGTTCTTCGCCGGTTCGGCGCGGGGGGCAAACATCTTCGCTCACCGGTGTGACGGCGTGCTTATTCTTGAGCTCGAACTCCTATCGCCGGACGCGACCCTCAATAACGGCAATCTGTATTCAGAGGTACGCGCGACGATCGCGATGTTGCAGGCGACGAGAAGTCTGCAAGATTTCTTTGACCTTGCCGTTGCGCGCATCCGCGAATTCACCGGTTACGACAGGGTGATGGCCTACAAGTTTGCCGAGGACGGCAGCGGTCACGTCATCGCCGAGGCCAAGCGCGAGGACCTCGAGCCTTATCTTGGGCTGCACTATCCCGCGACCGACATCCCGGCTCCGGCCCGGCGCCTGTTCTCCTTGAGTTGGCTAAGGCACTTGCCCAATGTCGACTACGTCGCCGTGCCGCTCGTTCCGGAAACCCATCCAAAGACCGGCAAGCCGATCGACATGAGCTATGCGCTGCTGCGCAGTGTCTCGGTGATGTACTCCGATTACCTGAAAAACATGGGCGTCAAATCGACCATGGTGATGCCGCTGATGAAGGAGGGCGCCCTGTGGGGCCTGATCTCCGCCATGCATCACAGCGCGCCGCGGCATGTTCCCTATGAGGCGCGCATGGCCGCGGAGTTTCTGGCGCATATGCTGTCGCTGCTCACAGCCGCAAAAGAAGATGCCGAAGGCGCCGACCGCCGCTTACGGATGACGGGGGTCATCGATCAACTGGTTGAGGCGTTATGCCGGGAACCGGACCTTCACCTGTCGCTTGGAGACCCCGATCAGAACCTCAACCTTCTGTCGCTGATCGATGCGCAAGGGGCTGCGGTTGTTTCACACGGAAATGTCTCGCTGATCGGGGCAACGCCGACCGAGGAACAAGTGCATGCGCTGGCCGGCTGGCTGGTCAAGGCGAACCAGCCGGTGATGTCCACGGACCGGCTTCCCGAGCTCTATCCCGCCGCCCAGGCCTTCAAGTCGGTCGCGAGCGGCGTCCTTGGCGCCCGACTTTCGACCACCGAACAGGAACTCTTGCTCTGGTTCCGCCCCGAACATATCGAGACCGTAGAATGGGCCGGCGACCCGCAAAAGCCGGTCAAAGTCAGCGAGACCGACGGTGAAATCAGGCTGATGCCGCGATCTTCCTTCGCGCTTTGGAAGGAGAGCGTCACCGGCCGGTGCGATCCCTGGCACAAGGATGAGAAAAACGCGGTCGCCCAGCTTCGCCAAGCGATCATGGAAGTCATTCTCAACAGGGCCCTGGAAATTGAGCGGGCCAACCAGGCGCTTGCCGAGGCCAATATCGAGCTCGACAGTTTTGCCTATGTGGCCTCCCACGACCTGAAGGAGCCGCTCAGGGGCATCCATCATATGGCCAGTTTCCTGAAGCGGGGCCTTAGAGGCAGTCTCCCCCAACAGGAAAAAGAGCAGTTGGAGACGATACTTAGGCTAACGCGCCGGATGGACGATCTGATCGAGTCCCTGCTGCAGTATTCGCGGACCGGAAGGGCCGATCTGGAGCTTGCCGAAACCGACCTCGACGCCATCGCCGACGAGGCCCTGATGTCCTGTAAGGTAATGATTTCAGAGACAAAAACGGATGTCAGGCGCCCCTCCAAGCTCGGTGTCGCCACGTGCGATCCGGTCCGGCTCGGGGAGGTTTTGACGAACCTCATTACCAATGCCGTCAAGTATAATGACAAGGCCGAACGCTGGGTCGAAATTGGAGTCGAATCCGGCAACCCAAGGCGGTATTATGTCCGGGACAATGGGGTCGGCATCGAAGCCGACGTGAGGGAGCGCATCTTTGAGATTTTTCGGCGGATCCACGGGCCCGAGGAATTTGGCGGCGGCGTTGGAGCTGGGCTGACCATCGCCCGGAGACTCGTGGAGCGTCACGGTGGAAAGATGTGGGTCGACTCGGAGCTTGGCCGAGGATCCACTTTCTATTTCACGCTGGGTGGGGAGGCGCGCAAATGAGTGTCAACACAATCATTTCGGTTGAGGATAGCGATACCGACTTTCTAGCGTTGCAGCATGCTTTGAAGGCTGCCGGTGTAACCAACCCCCTCGAACGGTGCGAGAACGGCAAAATCGCCGCCGGCCGCTTGCTGGCGGATTATGAGGCGCTGGCTGAACGTGCCTCCCTGATCATGCTTGATCTTAATCTCCCCGGTTATGACGGGCGGGATCTTTTGCGCAAGGTGAGAGCGCTCGACCCGGAACGGCGAGTGCCGATCATCGTGTTGTCCACGTCCTCGCATCCCAAAGACATCGACAACTGTTATCGCGCCGGCGCCGACGCCTACATGGTCAAGCCGCTCGAGCTCGAGGACTGGGAAACGAGCGTGGGCCAGCTCGCGCAAACTTGGCTCAGGCCGGCGGATTTATCGAAAGAGTGCGGCCGTGTCGAGCTGAACGAAGCGTCCTTGCCGATGGACGATCCCTTAAGCCGCGTTATCGAAGGCGAAATCATACCGCGTCTTCTACTGGCGCATGGTGCATTCGCGGCTGGAAGCGACGAGCCTGTACCCTCGCAGGGGCTTTTGATTGGCGAGGAGGAAGTATCCCAACTGACCAGCCTGATTTTGACACAGGATGTCAGCGTCGCCGCCGCCTATGTCGAGTCAATACGGGCACAAGGGGCGACGGTCGGCTATCTTTATCTGTCCTTGCTCGCGCCTGCCGCCCAACTGGCCGGTGAATGGTGGCGCGCTGACCGGTGCGATTTTACCGAACTCTCACTGGGATTATCGCGGTTGCAGCGGCTGATGCGCGACATGGCGCCATTCGACGCGCCGACGACCCACTGACCTTGCGCGCCTAGCGGTGCGCAATCTGGTATAGGCCCACGTCGAGCGCGCCGGTGCGAAAGCCGATCTCGCAATAGGCGAGATAGTAGTGCCACATGCGCCAAAATCTCTCGGTTCCGAGCTGGGGCGCGTTCGCCGGCAGAGTCGCGGCTAAAAACCTGCGTCGCCATTCCGCCAAGGTGCGGGCGTAGCTGTCTCCGAACATCTCGACCGACTGCACCGCCAAACCTGCTGACTCGGCGTGCTGCCGGACCAGAGACAGGGTCGGCAACATGCCGCCTGGGAAAATGTAGCGTTGGATAAAGTCCGGCCGCTGCCGGTAGGCCGCGAAGCGATGCTGTTCGATGGTGATGACTTGAAGCACCGCGACGCCGCCAGGCCGCAAGCACGACTTCAATTTCGTGAAGTAAGCCGGCCAATAGGCTTCGCCCGCCGCCTCCAGCATTTCGATGGAAACGATCGCATCGAATGTGCCGCCGACCTCGCGATAGTCCTGCAGGCGAAATTCGGTAAGAGCGGCGGCATTTGCCTTGCGCAAACGTCGCTCGGCGTAAGCGAGCTGTTCCCGGGACAGCGTAATCCCGGTCACGCGCGCGCCGCGATTGACCGCAAGTCGTTCGGCAAGCGCGCCCCAGCCGCAGCCAATCTCCAACACATGATCGCCCGGCTTCACCTTGAGCAAAGAAATGGCGCGGTCGAGTTTGGCAACCTGCGCGTCTTCCAGGGTCATGGATGCATCGGTGTAAAGCGCCGAAGAATAGTTCATGCCGCCGTCGAGCCAGCCCGCATAGAACGCGTTGCCAAGATCGTAATGGGCTTCAATATTGCGCCGGCTGCCACGGCGTGTATTCGCGCGGGCAGTGTGGCGCAGCCGCCTCGCTAGTCGTTCAATTGAGGAGCCTCCCCAAGCGCGCTGCAAAGCCGCCTCGTTGCGATGCAAGCAGTCGAGCAGCGTGACGAGAGACGGCGTAGACCAGGCGCTATCCATATAGGCTTCGGCGAAGCCGACATCGCCGCCGACAAGAACGCGCAACATGGTGCGCCAGTCTCGAATCGAGATCCGAGCCTTAGGGCCCGAATGCGTGCCCTTGAGCTCGATGGCGGCACCGGATGGCAGGCCGATCGTCAGCGAACCGGCATCAAGCTGGCGGAGCAAGCGCCGCAAAATCGCCGACACCAGCGTATCGGCCAACGGCAATCTTGATGTTTGACGCATGGCACGCGGTCGCGCGGGCTGCCAGTCATTCCATGTCATGCCGACCTCCGCGGGAAAGCTGCGCGGCGGCAGTGACCGGCTCGCACGGCGCGGGCGGTTTCGGTTGGAGTCGAACGCCCTTCAGCCAAAGAAGGAGTGCCTCCCAGTGGATGCCAAGGGTCACCTTCAACGTCATCAGCGGATGGGTAAACGCAAGCCGCAGCAGGTTGCTATCCGTCAACGGCCTGCGCGAACCGATCAGCGAAGCCACGACGACGTCACCCGCCTTGTCCGATGCGCGAACGATGACCCTGACGGCGGCATCGGGTTTGGTGACCGTGAAATCGTAGCGCATGTCCATACCGAGAAACGGCGAGACGTAGAAGCGTTTGGGACAAGTCTGACCGATCCGCCGATCGCGTGTTTCCGGCGCGGAAATAAGGTAGGAATGACGTTCCCCGAACGTATTGCGCACTTCGTAAAGCAGTGCAGCGAGTGCGCCGTCTTTTCGGTGACAGAAATAGACGCTGAGCGGATTGAATGCGTAGCCGAGAAGACGCGGCATGGTGAGCAACCGAATAGAGCCGCCGTCGAATGCAACATCGGCTGACGCCAATTGGCGTTCGACATAAGCCCGGAGCGGTTGCGAGCCGCAATCGCCGTAATCGCGATCATAAAAGCTGAATAGATTCAAGCTGTTATGGGAAAACAGCCGAAGATTGAGGCTGAGCGTTTGCACCTCGTCGAGGTCAAGCAGCATCCAATAGCTGCGATAGCTCAGCCGGTGATGGCGCGGACGCAGGCGGTCATGAGTCACGCGACCCACATAGAGCGCTGAGTGCGTTGTCATGCGGCGAATTCAACTTCCGAACGCTGATGCGAATTGCTGTGCACAGGCGTCGCGAGTCGCCATGGGCGCTTGAGGCCGCCGAGTGCCTCGGCGACGGCCAGTCCCGATGTCAGCCCGTCCTCGTGGAAGCCTGCGCCGAAATGAGCGCCGCAGAACCACGTGTTTCTGTCGCCCTGCGTCCGCGAAAGCTCGGCTTGGGCTCGCAGCGCGCGCGCGTCAAATATCGGGTGCTCATAGGTTTCGGTATGATGGACGGCCCGCGGTTCTTTTGACGGGTTGAGCGTCACGAAGTAATCGCGGGTGCCTCTTAGCCCTTGCAGCGCGTTCATCCAATAGGTCACGCACAACGCGCCAGTTTCGCCCGCCAACGAGCCAAGATAATTCCAACTCGACCAGGCGACTCGGCGGCGTGGCATGAAAGCCGAATCGGAGTGAAGCACGGCACGATTGCGGCTGTAGCGGAACGCCTCCAGCAAATTGATTTCACGCGGCGACGGATCGGCGAGGAGAGCCAGCGCCTGATCCGCGTGGGTGGCAATGACGATATGATCGAAGCGGTTGAGGCGGCCGGTGGCGTCGCGAACTTCGACGCCCGTGAGGTCGCGCCTGACGGCGGTAGCGGCGCAGTTCAGCCGGATTCGATCGCGAAATTTTTCTGCAAGCTTCGTCACATAGGTCTTGCTGCCGCCGACCACCGTGCGCCACACCGGCCGATCCGTCAGCCTGAGCAAGCCATGATTTTCGAAGAAGCGGATAAACGAGGCGGCCGGATACTCAAGTAACATACGCGGCGGCGCCGACCAGATCGCGCCGGCCATGGGCAGCAGATGATCGCGCTCGAAGGCAATACCGAACCGGTGCCGGCGCAGATATTGGCCGAGCGTCAGGCGCGGATCGTCGATTGCCGTAAAGTCTAAAGAGGCCCGCCGATAGAAGCGCAGGATGCCCAAAAGCATCGACCAAAATCGCAAGCTGACAAGATTTTTTCTCTGCGCGAACAAACTCGCCACGCTGTTTCCCGCATATTCGAACGCGCCGTCTTCAAGCGAGACCGCAAATCCCATGTTGGAGGATTTCGTGTTCACGTCAAGATGATTGAACAGTGCAGTCAGGTTGGGATAGTTGACGGTATTATAGACGATAAACCCGGTGTCGATGGGAAGTGGTCCGTCGGGGCTGTCGACCTCGACGGTATTGGAATGGCCGCCGAGTCGCGCGGCCTTTTCGAAAACCGTTACCCGATGACGCTGGGCCAGCAGCCAAGCCGCGGAAAGTCCGCTGATGCCAGTACCGATGATCCCGATGTCGAGAGGGGTGCGTTCAAGCATGCCGCTCTGCTCTCCGGCTAGTCTAGTTGCGCGTTCCGGTCAGGGAGTTCGCGGCGATGAGTCCTATCGGAGTGTGCATCCTCCGAGTGCAAGTATCAGCATTCTGATTGATCTCCATCGAGGAACGCAAGAGCGATGGATCTGCTGACGCTTCTCGCGGTGCTCGTGGCGCAAATGGTTGCGCTCTCCGCGATCATGGCAGGGGGCTGGTGGATCCAGCAGAGCACGCGGAATAGCGGGTTCGTCGACGCGGTTTGGACATTCGGGCTCGGCTTGGTTGGCGCGGTATCCGCATTTTTGCCGCTCAATGGGGGCACGACCCCACGCCAAATCATTATCGGTTCGATCGTATTTGCGTGGTCCCTGCGCCTTGGGACTTACATCTTGCGCCGTTCGGTGGAACGGGGCGACGATCCGCGCTACGCGGCGCTTAACCGCCAATGGGGCCGCTACGCGTCGCGCCAAATGTTCATTTTGCTGCAAAAGCAAGCGCTGGTCGGACTGCCGATGGCGCTCAGCATCTTCATCGCGGCCCATAACCCCGCAGCCTTCGGCCGCATGCAGGATTGGCTGGGGATTATCGTGATTGTGACCGGCATCTTGGGAGAGGCGCTTGCCGACCGGCAATTGCGGCAGTGGATGGCAACGCGCAGCGACCCGCATGCGATCTGCGATCGGGGATTGTGGGGCTGGTCCCGGCATCCGAACTATTTCTTCGAGTGGCTGTTCTGGCTTGCATTTCCCCTGTTCGCCATCGATCTTGCCGGCGCCTATCCCTATGGGTGGCTCGCCTTGGCGGCGCCCCTGTGCATGTATTGGCTGCTTACCCATATCTCAGGAATCCCGCCCCTTGAGCAGCATATGGTAGCGAAATACGGCGAGGCGTATCGCGCCTATCAGGCACGGGTCAGCGCCTTCTTTCCTGTTCCGAAGCGGGCCCGGGGTAGGGCGGGATGAGCCTCAAGCGCGTTGCCATTGACGCGTTCGAGCGCGCGCCCATCCCGGATGCGATGACCCGGCTTGCCATCGAGGCGCTGGTCACGCGTACCAGACTGGCAATGCCCGAAGACGGCATTACCGCGACACGGGATTTTGCCCGGGCAATGAGCGCAAAGCCCGTGGCGGTTCATCCTGAGGCGGCGAATGCCCAGCATTATGAGGTGCCGGCCGGCTTTTTCCGGCTCGTGCTCGGGCCTCGGCTGAAATATTCGAGCTGTCTTTACGAGACCGACACGGCCACGCTCGCAGAGGCGGAGGAGAAGGCGCTTGCCGAAACCGCCGCCCATGCGCGGCTCAGACAGAAGCAAAAAATTCTCGAGCTCGGCTGCGGATGGGGATCTTTGTCGTTATTCATGGCCGAGACCTTGCCGCAGAGCGCGATCTTGGCGGTTTCCAACTCGCGGTCGCAAAAAGCCTATATCGAGGGCGTGGCGGCGAGGCGCGGTCTCACCAATCTTTCCGTCGTCACTGCCGACGTAAATGCGTTCGCGCCCGAGGACAGTTTCGACCGGATCGTCTCGGTCGAGATGTTCGAGCATGTGTCGAATTGGCCGGCATTGATGGCGCAAGTGAAATCGTGGCTCAAGCCCGGCGGCTTGTTCTTCATGCATGTGTTCAGCCATGCCCGCGTGCCTTACGTGTTCGACCATGGCGATACCGACGACTGGATTGCCCAGCACTTCTTTACCGGCGGCATCATGCCGAGCCAGGGTCTCGTTCGCGAGTTCGGCGGAGTATTCGATGTGGTCGATGAGTGGCGGTGGAGCGGGCGTCACTATGCGCGGACCGCAACGGACTGGCTGGCCAACATGGACCGCAACGCAGCCGAGGTCACTCGCGTGCTGCGGTCGACCTATGGCGACGGCGCCAAGCTCTGGCAGCGGCGCTGGCGGCTGTTCTTCTTGGCCACCGCGGGATTGTTCGGGCACCGCGGCGGCCGGGAATGGGGCATCAGCCATTATCTGCTGAGACCGGCGCCGGGTTAGGCCGGCGCGCGCCCGAACCATTGCAAGACCACCACCGTGAGCGCGGCCACGGCGGCGACGACGATCATGCCGTACAGCATGTCGATGATCGTGATCTTCAGCGTCCAGTTGCGCAGCGTGGCGTGGTTGGTGAGGTCGTAGGTGGCGTAGGTGACGAGCCCGAGCAACGCGCCATACAGCCCGGCTTCGGCGGGCGAACCGGACCTCAGACCCGGTGAGACGGCAAACACCACGATTCCCAACGGAAAGAGCAGGTAGAAGGCGATCGCCGGCAGAAGCCGCACCGTCGGGGCAAGGATATCGCCGAGCGTGGCGCGATAGAGGGAGGCACCCATCGTGGTGAGCCAGATCGCGTCAATTCCGGCGAACAGCAAAAGGGCAATGCCGTAAGCATAGAGCAGGGTCAGCATTCGAACCTCCTAGGTCGTTGACTCAGCACCGAATATGGTGCGTGACGGGTCTGGCCGCCCATGTTATATATCGGGCATGTCAGAAAAGTTGACATATCTTCGTGTAATCTTAGCTAGACCACGGGGATTTTGCGCGGGGGTTGTTCGGGCCATTGAGATTGTCGAGCGCGCCCTCGCGCTGTACGGACCCCCGGTCTACGTTCGCCACGAGATTGTCCACAACAAACACGTGGTCGAGCGTCTGCGGGCTAGCGGTGCCATCTTCGTGAATCATGTCGATGAGATTCCCCGCGGCGCGGTGACCGTGTTCAGCGCCCACGGCGTCTCCCGCGATGTCGAACGGGCGGCAGAAGACCGGACCCTCGACGTGATCGATGCCACCTGTCCGCTGGTGCGGAAAGTGCACAATGAAGGGCGCCGTTATGCCGAAAACGGCTACGATGTCGTCCTGATCGGTCACCGCGGCCACGCCGAGGTCGTAGGCACCAGCGGTCAGATTCCCGGCGCGATCCACTTGGTCGAGTCGGTTGAAGATGTGGAGCGCCTGGAGATTGGCGATCCCGGACGCGTTGCCTACGTCACCCAGACGACCCTGAGTCTTTTCGATACGCAAGATATCATCGGTGCCTTGAAGCGGCGTTTTCCCGCCATTCAAGGTCCCGATACGCGCGACATCTGTTACGCCACGCAGAACCGTCAGAAGGCCGTGATCGAGCTCGCGAAACATGTCCAACTCTTGCTCGTGGTCGGATCGGGCAACAGTTCCAACTCGAACCGGTTGCGCGAGATGGGCGAAGCGGCCGGCGTGAAGAGTTACCTGATCGAGGGGCCGGCCGCGTTCGATCCAGCCTGGCTCGATGGAGTTAGCGCGGTGGGGCTCACTGCCGGTGCCTCCGCGCCGGAGACTTTGGTTCAAGATACGATTTGCCGCTTGCGTTCGCTGAGGCGAATTACGCTGGAGGACCTCGACGGCATTGAAGAGAAAGTGACATTTCGGCTGCCCGAGCGGTTTGTTGATGAGGAGAGGCTGACCGCTTAGCGTCTCCTGACTTGTGTGCCTGGCTCTAAACTTTTTTGGGGGACATGAGACCCGTCTTTCCATTCACGGCCATCACTGGCCAAGACGAGATGAAGCTTGCGCTTCTGATCGCCGCGATCGATCCGACCATCGGCGGCGTTCTCGTGTTCGGCGACCGCGGCACGGGAAAGTCGACGGCGGTGCGCGGCCTTGCCGGGCTTTTGCCGCCAATGCGGGTGGTTTCCGGCTGCCGGTATCATTGCGAGCCCGGCGCAAACGGAACGGCATGCGACGAATGCCACGAACGCGCCAATCAAGGCCGGTTGAAAAACGAGTCCGTGCCGGTACCGGTGGTCGATCTGCCGCTCGGCGCAACCGAGGACAGCGTGGTCGGCGCCCTCGATCTGGAACGCGCGCTGTCGAGCGGCGAACGGCATTTCCAGTCGGGCCTGCTTGCCCGGGCACATCGCGGGTTCCTCTATATCGACGAGGTGAACCTGCTCGAGGACCATCTTGTCGACCTTCTGCTCGACGTCGCGGCGTCCGGCGAGAACGTGGTCGAACGCGAGGGTTTGAGCGTGAGGCACCCGGCCCGCTTCGTGTTGATCGGCAGCGGCAACCCGGAGGAGGGCGAGTTGAGGCCTCAATTGCTCGACCGCTTCGGCCTGTCGGTAGAGGTGCGCACGCCTGACGACGTGGCCACGCGCGTGGAAGTGGTGCGCCGCCGCGACTCCTTCGAGCGCAATCCCGCCAAGTTCATCGCGGCCTGGCAAACTGAAGAGGAACACATGCGCGAGCGCATCGTCGCTGCGCGGAAGCGGCTCAATCGGACCAAGACGCCCGAGGCGCAACTCAAGAAGGCTGCGGCGCTATGCATTGGCGTCGGCACCGACGGCTTACGCGGCGAGCTGACGCTGGTTCGTGCCGCCCGCGCCTTGGCTGCGCTCGATGGCGAAAAAGCGATCCAGGAGCCGCACTTGCGGCGCGTCGCGCCAATGGCACTCCGCCATCGCCTCAGGCGCAATCCACTCGATGAAGGAGGCTCCACGGTGCGCATCGAACGTGCGCTTGGAGAGCTATTCGGTGCCTGACGATCGCAATCCTCGGGATGCGACGCGTGCCAACGATGTGAGCCTCGCGGCAGCCTTGCTCGCCATCGATCCGATCGGACTCGGGGGGGCGTCGCTGCGCGGCCCGGCCGGAGGAGGGCGCGAGGCATGGCTCGGTTTGCTGCGCAGGCTCCTGCCCGGCGGCACTTCGTTGCGGCGGGTTCCGCCGCACATCACCGATGATCGGTTGCTCGGCGGTCTTGACCTCGGCGCGACGCTCGCGGCCGGGCGGCCCATCGTCGAACGGGGCGTCCTGGCAACTGCCGATGGCGGCTTGCTTCTACTGCCGCTGGCGGAACGGCTGTCGCAGGCGCTCGCCGCACGGATCTCGGCCGTGATGGATACCGGAGAGGTGTCGATCGAGCGCGACGGCATGCAGGCGCGTCTTCCGGCGCGGTTTGGCGTGGTCGCGCTCGATGAAGGGATGGCCGACGACGAGCGTCCGCCCGAGGCCTTGCTCGACCGTCTGGCGTTCCATGTGAGCCTCGAAGACATTGATGCCGGCGAGATCGGCACCGCCCTCGACCCCGGCGATATCGTCAAGGCACGCAGCAATGTCGCAAGCGTCGCGGTGAAGGACGACGCCATCGAAGCCCTATGCGCGGTCGCCGCGGCTTTGGGCATCGGATCGCTCAACGCCCCGCTTCTTGCCGTGAGGACGGCCCGCGCTTACGCGGTCTTGCATGGCCGGCGCGTTGTCGGCGAGGAGGACGTCGCCGCCGCCGCGCGGCTTGTGCTCGCCCCGCGCGCGAAAATCGTTCCGCTGACGGAGGATGAAGAGCCTCAAGCGGCTCCCGATCCGGAACCCAACGAGACGGAAAGCAGTCAGACAAAGTCAAGCGATGCGTCGCTGCAAGACATCGTCCTGGCGGCGGCCCAAGCCGCCATCCCGCCTGGCCTGCTTGCGTGCCTCGCCGCACACAAGGCGTCGCCAGCCCGGCGCTCCGCTCCGGGCCGCACCGGCCATCGCCAGGACACGCCACGGCGAGGGCGACCGGCCGGCGTTCGGCGGGGCAATATCTATTCCGGCGCACGGCTGAACGTGGTCGAGACCCTTCGCGCCGCCTCGCCGTGGCAGCGCTTGCGGACGGGGACTTCGTCCGAGCGTACGTGCGATGGAAAACGGCGGATCGAGGTGCGTTCCGACGATTTCCGCATTAAGCGCCTCAAAGACCGGCGCGAGACAGTGACCTTGTTCGTGGTGGACGCATCGGGATCGAGCGCGCTCAACCGGCTGGCCGAGGCCAAGGGGGCAGTCGAGATCCTGCTTGCCGATTGCTATGTGCGCCGCGACCAAGTTGCGCTGATCGCCTTCGGGGGAAGGGGCGCGGAACTTCTGCTGCCGCCGACGCGATCGCTGACCCGGGCCAAGCGCAGGCTCGCCGATCTTCCAGGCGGCGGCGGCACGCCGCTGGCCGAAGCGCTCGAACAGGCGGGCCTGCTTGCGCAAGCCATCAAGCGCAAGCAGCAAACCCCGGCCATCGTCGTTCTCACCGATGGGCGCCCGAATCTCGCGCGAAACGGCCGCCAGGGCCGCGAACCGGCGGAACAAGACGCGCTTGCCGCGGCGCGCGACTTGCGCGATAGCGGGATTGCCGCTCTCCTGATCGACACCTCGCCGCGGGCCGAACCTTGCGCGGCGCGGATTGCCGAGGCGATGGGCGCACCTTATGTGCCATTGCCGCATATGGACGCCCGCGCATTGTCCGACGCGGTGAAGGCAAGGATCGGGAGTTAGACGCGTGATCCGCAAGCTCGATTTCGAGCGCGACGGACAGGATTGGCCGAACCGCGAGGCGAGCCGGTTCGTGTCTGCGGCCGGTATCACTTGGCACGTGCAAGTGATTGGATCCGGGCCGGTGATTCTCCTCGTGCACGGCACCGGCGCCTCGACCCACTCCTTCGGCGAACTGGCCAAGATTCTGTCCGCGGCGTTCACAGTGGTCGTTCCCGACCTGCCTGGGCACGGGTTCACCGAGATGCCGCGCGCCTCGCGCTTGTCGCTGACGGGGATGGCGGCTGATCTTGCCGAGTTGTTGCGCGTGCTCGATCTCAAGCCGGCAATCGTGGTCGGGCACTCGGCTGGCGCGGCGATCCTTGTCGAAATGTGTCTCGATAAGCTGATCGCGCCGGAGGCCATCGTGAGCGTCAACGGTGCGCTGCTGCCGTTCTCGAGCCTTGCCGGACAGTTCTTCTCGCCGCTCGCCAAGCTTCTTATGCTCAATCCCTTTGTTCCGAAGCTGTTTGCGTGGCGCGCGAGCGATGTCTCTGCCGTCGAGCGGCTCATCGGCAATACCGGCTCGCAACTTGGACCTGAAGAGATCCGCCTTTATTCAAGGCTGTTTCAATGCGAGCAGCATGTCGAGGCCGCGCTCACGATGATGGCCAATTGGGACCTGCACGCCTTGGAGAAGCGGCTTGGCGCGCTCAAAGTGCCGCTGAAGCTCGTGGCGGGAAGCCAGGACCGGGCCATTTCGCCCGACGATGCGTTCAAGGTTCATGACCGTGTGCCCAATAGCGAGGTCGTCGTGCTGCGCGGGTTGGGCCATCTCGCGCACGAGGAGCGCCCGGAGGAAATCGCCGAAATTATCGTCAAAACGGTCCAGTCGAGCCGCGTTCCGGTCGGCGCGTAAACCCACTTTTGCATCTTGGCAAAAATACCTGACACGGCTAATGTCAAGTTATGTTGACAACCGCTCCTGCTCGGGGGTTAGCAGCGCGGATCGGGAGGCCTGGCCGCCACGCCGTAGTGATCGGCAGCGGCTTCGGCGGCCTTGCCGCGGCCATACGCCTTGGCGCGCGCGGCTACCGCGTCACCGTCCTCGAAAAGCTCGATGGTCCCGGCGGCCGTGCCTACGTCTTCAAGCAAGACGGATTCACCTTCGACGCCGGACCGACCATCGTCACGGTCCCGTTCCTACTTGAGGAACTGTGGGCTCTGTGCGGCCGCGAGCTGGCGCAGGATGTCGATTTGCGTCCGCTCGACCCGTTCTACCGCATCCGTTTCCACGATGGCGAAGTGTTCGACTGCCATGGCAACGACGCCGCCATGCACCGCGAGGTGGCGCGTCTCTCGCCGGACGATGTCGCAGGTTATGACGCGTTCATGCGTCAGGCCGAAGCGATCTACCGCGTCGGCTTCGAGCAGCTCGGGTCCGTTCCCTTTAGTGCATGGTCCGACATGGTCAAGGTACTGCCGGACTTCATGCGTTTGCAAAGCTATCGCAGCGTGCACGGGCTCGTCGCGAAATATGTCCGAGATCCGCGCGTGCGGTTCGCGCTCAGCTTTCATCCCCTCTTCATCGGCGGCAACCCGTTCAAGGTCACGTCGATCTACGCGCTGATCGCGTTCCTTGAGAGGCGCTACGGCGTACATTTTCCCATGGGCGGCATGGGACGGCTGGTGCGCGGGCTGGTGCGGCTGATCGAGCGTCAGGGCAACGAAGTCCGCTACGGCGCCGAAGTGAGCGAGATCGACGTCGAGCGCGGTGCCGCGCGCGGCGTGCGCCTCGCATCGGGCGAATACATCAAGTCCGATATCGTTGTCTCCAATGCCGATGCGTCCTGGACTTACCGGCATCTCCTGCCTCAGGCCGACCGCCGGCGGTGGAGCGACAGAAAACTCGACCGGGCAAGCTACTCGATGGGTTTGTTCGTGTGGTATTTCGGCACGTCGCGCCAATACCCCGACGTCAAGCACCACACTATCCTGGTTGGCCCGCGATACCGGGCTCTGCTCGACGACATCTTCAAGCGCCGCGTCCTTGCCAAGGATTTCAGTCTCTACCTGCACCGGCCGACCGCGACCGACCCGTCGCTTGCGCCGAAGGGACAGGATGCGTTCTACGTTTTGGCGCCGGTGCCGCATCTCGATGCTGGCATTGACTGGGACGCCACAGCCGAGCCTTACCGGCACGCCATCGCCGAAGTGATCGACCAGGTGGCATTGCCAGGGTTTGAACAACACATCGTCACCTCGCGGGTGATGACGCCGCAGGATTTTCACGACCGCCTCTTGTCGCATAAAGGCGCGGCATTCGGCTTCGAGCCGCTGTTCACGCAGAGCGCCTGGTTCCGGCCGCATAACAAGGCAGAGGACATCGAGCGTCTCTATCTGGTTGGCGCCGGGACCCATCCCGGGGCTGGCGTGCCCGGCGTGCTGTGCTCGGCGAAGGTTTTAGATCGGGTGGTGCCTCATGCAGCGCTTCTTTAAGCCAGATCCGCGGGCCGCCGATGTCGCGGCATGCCGCGCCTTGCTGAAAACGGGATCGCGCAGCTTTTATGCGGCGTCCTTCCTCCTCCCAGGCCGCGTCCGCGAGCCGGCATCGGCACTTTATGCTTTTTGCCGGCTTGCGGACGACTCCGTCGACATCGAATGCAGCACCGCCGCCATCGATCGCCTGCAACAACGTCTGGGCGAGGCGTATCTCGGGCGGCCACAGGACCATCCCGCCGACCGCGCCCTCGCTGACATTGTTGCGCGGTTCGCCATCCCCCAGCACGTGCCCGAAGCGCTGATCGAAGGCCTGGGCTGGGACTGGGCAGGCCGCCGTTACGACACCATCGAGGCGTTGCAAGCCTATGCCGCGCGCGTCGCCGGCACGGTCGGCGTCATGATGGCGCTGCTCATGGGCGTACGCGCGCCACGCTTGCTAGCGCGGGCCGCAGATCTCGGCGTGGCAATGCAGTTGACCAATATTGCGCGCGACGTTGGCGAAGACGCCCGGGCGGGGCGCCTCTATCTCCCTCTCGATTGGGTGAGCGCGGCGGGGATCGATGCCGAGGCTTGGCTCGCAGAACCGCGCTACACGCCGGCGCTTGGTCGGGTGATCGACCGCCTGCTCGATGTGGCCGACGGCCTCTACGCCCGGGCCGATGCCGGGATCGCGGCTTTGCCAGCGGGATGCCGGCCGGGCATTCGCGCCGCGCGGCTGCTCTACGCCGAGATCGGCCAGGAGCTTCGCCGCAACGGCCTCGATTCGGTCTCGCGGCGCGCGGTGGTTCCGGCAAGCCGCAAGCTCAAGCTTCTTGCTCGCGCCGCTGCCGGCTCAAGCAAGGGCCTGGAGGAGTTCGCCTCTTGTCTTGAGCAGGCGCGCTTCTTGATCGAGGGCATGGACGAGACGCTTGACGAAACGCTCAGGCTTCGTTGGTGGGATTTCCACGGCCGGGCCATTTGGGTGATCGATCTGTTCGATCGGCTCGAACGTCGCCGATTGGCAGACGCAACCAGCAATGAAATCGCGGCGTGAGAAGCAAACAACAGAGGCGGGGACGTGCCATGAAGGTCATCGACAAATCGAAGGGCGAAAGCGCAACGCCGCTGCTCGATCGCGTTAATGTTCCGGCCGATCTCAGGGAATTGGCGGAGGATCAGCTGCCGCAGCTCGCAGACGAGCTGAGGCAAGAGATGATCAACGCCGTATCGGTAACCGGCGGTCATCTCGGCGCGGGGCTCGGCGTGGTCGAACTCACGGTTGCCTTGCATTACGTGTTCGACACGCCGAACGACCGGCTGATCTGGGATGTCGGCCACCAGGCCTATCCGCACAAGATCCTGACCGGGCGTCGCGACCGTATCCGCACGCTTCGGCAAGGCGGCGGCCTATCGGGATTCACCAAGCGCGCCGAAAGCGAATACGACCCGTTCGGCGCGGCGCACTCCTCCACCTCGATCTCGTCGGGCCTCGGTATGGTGGTCGCGCGTGATCTGAAAGGCGGCACCAACAATGTCATCGCCGTGATCGGCGACGGGGCCATGAGCGCGGGCATGGCCTATGAGGCCATGAACAACGCCGGCGCCATGGATTCACGGCTGATTGTCGTGCTCAACGACAACGATATGTCGATTGCGCCGCCGACCGGCGCCTTGTCGCGCTATCTGACGCGCATCACCTCGAGCGGCACTTATCTGCATTTGCGCGATATCGCCAAGCAGCTCGCCAGGCGGCTGCCGAAAGAGTGGGAACGCCGCGCGGCCCGCATGGAAGAACTGTCGCGCACCTATTGGTCCGGCGGCGGCCTGTTCGAAGAACTCGGCTTCTACTATGTCGGCCCGATCGACGGCCACGACATCACGCAGCTTTTGCCGGTGCTCAAGAACCTGCGCGAGACCACGCAGGGACCTATCCTGCTGCACGTGGTGACAAAGAAGGGCAAAGGCTACGTTCCGGCCGAAGCGTCGGCCGACAAATATCACGGTGTGGCCAAGTTCAACGTCATTACCGGGGCGCAAGACAAGCCAAAGCCCAAGGCGCCGTCCTATACGCGGGTGTTCGCCGAGAGCTTGATCGTGGAAGCGCGCAAGGACGAGCGTATCGTCGGCATCACCGCGGCCATGCCCGACGGTACCGGGATCGATCTGTTCGCCGAGGAATTTCCCGACCGCGCCTTCGATGTGGGCATTGCCGAGCAGCACGCGGTGACGTTTGCCGCCGGTCTCGCGGCGGAGGGCATGAAGCCGTTTGCGGCCATCTATTCGACCTTCCTGCAACGGGCCTATGACCAAGTCGTGCACGACGTCGCCATTCAAAAATTGCCCGTGCGCTTTGCCATCGATCGCGCCGGTCTGGTCGGTGCCGACGGCCCAACTCACGCGGGATCGTTCGATGTGACCTATCTTGGTTGCCTTCCGGGCTTCACCATCATGGCGGCGTCCGATGAGGCCGAGCTCCGCCACATGGTGGCGACGGCCGCTTCGATTGACGACGGACCTGTCGCATTCCGCTACCCGCGCGGCGAAGGCACCGGCGTAGCACTTCCCGCCGAGGGGATACCCCTTCCGATCGGTAAGGGCAGAGTGCTTCAGGAGGGCTCGTCCGTAGCGTTGCTGTCGCTCGGCGGCAGATTGCAGGAGTGCTTAAAAGCGGCGGACCAACTCGCGGCCTTCGGGCTTCCGGCAACAGTCGCCGATGCGCGCTTTGCCAAGCCCTTCGACCGGGAGCTTGTTGTACAGCTTGCGCGCCATCACGAGGTGCTTGTCACCGTCGAGGAGGGCGCGATCGGTGGTTTCGGCGCTCATGTCATGCAATTTCTCAGCCTGGAGGGCCTGCTCGACGGCCAGATCAAGCTGAGATCCGTGGTGCTTCCCGACATTTTTGTCGATCAAGACAAGCCCGAGGCCATGTACGCCAAGGCCGGACTCGACGCCAAAAGTATTGTCGCTATGGTGTTCGCTGCGCTCGGCCGTGAAACACTGACTGCGGGAGGGCAGGCATGATGAATCACACTATCGGCATTGTTGAGCTTGTTGTCCTATTTTGCATTGTCTTGCTGATTGCCACGATCGACCTCGTCAAGACCAATCAGGAAGAATCCAGCACCGCTCGGAGGTCGGGTCCGTACCGGCCAAAGCCTCGGCAGACCCCGCGGCAAAGCAGCGCCGCACGCAAGCGCGCGCGCAAAACGTCAAGGCCAAGCAGCGCCGCACGGAAGCGTGCACGCAAAACGGCGAGGCCAAGCAGCACCGCACGAAAGCGCCGCGCCAAGAGCACGCGGAAGACGTCCGGACGCAAGCGCCCGAGACGGCGTTAGACCGGCCGGATCGATCTCCCGCCGGACTGGATCGGCGCAACAGCCGGCCGAGGATCAATCGCGGCGCCAGCTTCGGCGTGGCATGCGGAACGGCAGCATGGCCCGCACTAACGGCGTTGCGACGCGGTCGAGCGACAGACTCTCATGCACGCCGACGCTCGGCGCCCCGAGCAGCGTCGCGGCAACCAGCGAACGCGTGTAGAACGGCGTATCCTCAAGCGTCTTGATGAGATGCGGCTGGCCGGCTTCCGAGCGCGCGTGGCGCGCGACGCGCCAGAACGTCCGAGGCAGGCTTGCCCGCGGCGGCGGGACAAACGTGTCGATTTCGCCTCGGTCGTCAAAGCGGAGCGCAAGCGATAAGGGCGAACCCCGGCGCGGCGCGATGTCGTAAAGCACGGCCGTGGCGCCGCCAAGTTCGGCGCGACTCCAATCCCACTCGGCGAACGCGGCTTCGAGCGGTTCGTCGCCGTAATTGCAGTCGACATAAGCATGCCCGGTCCATCTGAGAGGCGGGTGCTCCATGGCGACCTCAATCTCGGCGCGGGGCGCCAGCGGGTGCCAGGTATGGCGTCCGGCTTCGTCGAGGCCGAAGGCTTGGCTCACAAGGGCACGGGGTTTGACCTGCACGGTGCCGGTAAGACGCGACGGAAGCGGCACGGTGATCTCGTTGATGGCAATGGAGAGCGTCTCCCCATCCCAGTCGAGCCGGCTCGGCCCGATCTGGAGCCGATTGCGATCGCGGGCCAAGTCGGCGCGGGTCCGCTCCGTCAGCGACCAGTGCTTTGCGTTGCGCGCATAAAGCGCCACGTTGACGGCGCAATGATTGTGCGGATCGCCGCGGCCAAAGCGGCGGGCGACCGCATAATAGGGCGAGAACACGCTGCCGATGAAGGCGATGATGGTGAGCGCGTTGGTGCCGTCGTCGCTTATGCCGTCGACATACCACCAGACATAGCCGCCGTCCGGGACGGTTTGACTGAAGTCAGGTCCTCTAGGATGCTCGCGGCCGCGAGGCGTCCAGACAGCGCCGCCATCGGTACCCCGGGCCCCGGATGCGCGCTGCCGCCGGCGAGGTAAAGACCGGGAATCTTGGTCCGCGCCGTGGGACGGGTGAATGACGCGGTCCAGCCATGAGACGATTGACCGTACAGTGCCCCGCCCGTCGCAGGGTAGAGCCGGGCGAAATCTTGAGGCGTCGTGATCACCGCCCTGTCCGGCGGTGCTTCGACCTTGAGCCCACAGCGTTGCAACAGGGCGAAGGCGGTGTCCCGGCATCGCTCGATCTCCTGTGTTGGGAAGGGTCGCGTGTCACCCAGCGGCGGCGCGTTGATGATGCAAAACAGCCGTTCGGGCTGGCTCGGGTCTGGTGAAGCTTCGCCGGCGCCGCGGTCTTCGGCGCACACATAGACGGTCGGCGCGCTCGGCAGCAGCCCTGCGCCGAAGATCTCGTCGAACTCCTTGCGGTAGTCTTTGGAGAAAAACACGTTGTGATGGATGAGCGGGAAGCCGTCCGTTCGCGCCAGCATGGAGAAGGTCAGCGCTGACAATGAGCGCGCCGGCGGTTTGATGCGAGCTGCGGCAGGCGAGACATCGGCGCCGAAATTACCGGCGGCGAGTGCGGCCGCGTCGGCATTGACAAGCACGATGTCGGCTGTGAACGACTCGCCTGTTTTCAGCGTGACTCCGCCCACGCGATCGCCCGTCAAACGAATGTCTTCGACCTCGCAGTCATAATGAAATTCTGCGCCCTTGGATCGGGCCGAACTTTCCAAGGCGGAAGCCAGCCTGTGCATGCCGCCGTCGACCAGCCACACGCCCTCCTGTTCGACATGAGCGACCAGCATCAAGGTGGCAGGCGCCTCGAATGGGGAGGAGCCGCAATAGGTGGCGTAACGCCCGAACAATTGCCTCAAGCGCGGGTCCTGAAAGTAAGTCCCGAGAGCGTCCCACAAGGTGGTGAAGGGCGAGATGCGCCACAGGTCGCCTATGCCCTTAAGACCGGCGCTGAACACCAGCGAAAACGGCGTCGGCTGTTGCGCGGTGATAAAAGACTTTTCCAGCGCCGCGTAGGTCGCCCGGGCACGCCGGCAAAAGGCACGGAAACCTTCCGCTTCGGTTGCGCCGGCAAACGTTGCAATGGCGTCAGCCGATCGTTCGACATCGGCAAAGAGATCGAGCCGCTCGCTTTCGCTCCACGCATGGCGCGCGAGGATCTCGGCAGGCTCCAGGCTGACATGGCGACCGAAAGTCTCGCCGACAGAATCGAACAGTTGATCGAACACCCAGCGCATGGTCAGCACGGTCGGACCCGAATCAATGGCCCGGCCGTCGACCGAAATTTGGCGCATCTTGCCGCCGGGTCCGGTGGCGCGCTCGATCACGGTGACCGCGAGACCGCGCGAAGCGAGCTCGAGCGCCGCTGTTAGGCCGCCAATTCCGGCCCCTATGACGAGCACGTTTGGCTCCCGCACGACTATCCTCGAAATCGCGTTGCTTTCCGGCCTCCTATGTCTATACTACATGTCACATAGAACTGTAAAAAGCACTTTACAGTTGGGGATGGGAAACAGCCATGGATCCGAGCCCGAGGATCGAGACGGCCCTAAAAGACGCGATCTCCAGGGCGGGCAAGCAGCCTTGTCCGCCGAAGCTTGCCGCGGCCCTGCGCTATGCCGTCTTTCCGGGCGGGGCGCGGGTACGGCCGCGGCTTTGCTTGGCGGTGGCAAGCGCGTGCGGCGATCGCCACCCTACCGTGGCGAATGGGGCCGCGGCGGCGATCGAGCTGCTCCACTGCGCGTCCTTGGTTCACGACGACCTTCCCTGTTTCGACGACGCCGACACCAGGCGGGGTAAGCCGTCGGTCCACAAGGCGTTCGGCGAACCGCTTGCCGTCCTAGTCGGCGATGCGCTGATCGTCTCGGCTTTTCAAACGCTCGCACATTGTGCCGGCGACGCGCCCGAGTGCTTGGCGGATCTCGTCAGCGTCCTTGGGCGGGCGGTCGGCGGACCATCGGGGATCGTCGCCGGGCAGGCCTGGGAGTGCGAGCCGCATGTTTCCTTGGCCGATTATCACAAGGCCAAGACCGGCTCTCTGTTCGCGGCCGCCACCGTCGCGGGCGCGCTCGCTGCCGGCGCCGAAGCCGAACCATGGCGTCCTCTCGGCGAGTGCCTTGGCGAAGCTTTCCAAGTGGCCGACGATATCTGTGACCTCACGGCAGATCCGGCCGCCCGCGGCAAACCGGGTAATCAGGACATCGCCCACGCAAGGCCGAATGCGGTGGAACAGTTGGGGATCGAAGGCGCAGGGCAACGCCTCCAGTCGCTTCTCGACCAGGCCATGGCCTCCATTCCGCATTGCGAAGGCGAAGAGCAGCTTCGGCTGACGATCGCCGTCCAGTCGCAGCCCTTCATGCCCAAGGGATTTGCGCAGCGCGCAGCCTAGGTCTCAGCCGCTCAAGAGGGGCGCCAATGGCAAATGGGCTTGAGGCTCTGCCGATGCCGGTCTTGCAGCGCCGGGGCTTGGCCGCTCTCCGCGACAGACTCCTGACCAATCCGCGCTTTCTTGCCTGGGCAAGCGCCTTTCCGCTCATCCGGATGATTGCGCGCCGGCGGGCGGCTGATCTGTTCAATCTTTGCGCCGGCTTCGTGTATTCCCAGGTCCTTTTTGCCTGCGTGAAGCTTGGGCTTTTCGAGCTGCTGCGCCAGCAGCCGCTCGCCGCTGACGCGATTGCCGCCAAGCTCGATCTGCCCGGCGAGGCGGCATCCCGGCTCCTCACTGCAGCGGAAAGCTTGCGCCTGATCGAGAAAAGAGGCGGCGGTTGCTTTGGCCTCGGTCCGCTTGGCGCGGCCGTTGCCGCCAATCCCGGCATTGCCGCCATGGTCGAGCATCACGCGCATCTCTATGCGGATCTTGCCGACCCCGTGGCACTTCTGCGTGGTGAGAAATCGCAGACCGCGTTGTCCGGCTATTGGCCTTACGCGGATTCGGCAAGTCCTGGGCAGCTGAGCGATCAGCAGGTCGGCCCTTACAGTGAGCTCATGGCCAAATCTTTGCCGCTCGTGGCGGAGGAGGTTCTCGATGCCTATCCCGTGGGCCGTCATCGCTGCTTGCTTGATATCGGCGGCGGGGAGGGAGGATTTATCGCGGCGGCGGCGGCGCGCGCCCCGGACCTCGACTTGATGTTGTTCGATCTTCCTGCCGTGGCGGAGCGGGCGAAAGCGCGGCTCGGCGCCCGCGGCCTCGGCCGGGTCGCCGTCGTCGGCGGAGACTTCAAGACGGATCCCCTGCCGAAGGGTGCCGATCTGATTTCCCTCATTCGCGTTGTTCTCGATCACGACGACGCCACCGCGCTCGGCCTTCTCAGGGCCGCGCGGGAAGCTCTGACCGGCGACGGAAACCTGCTTCTGGCAGAGCCCTTGGCTGACACGCCTGGCGCGGAGGTGATGGCGAGCGCCTATTTCGGTCTCTATCTGTTCGCCATGGGGAAGGGAAAACCCAGGAGTTATCAACAGCTTAAGCAGCTTCTGACGGAAGCGGGCTTCGGCGGCATAAGCCTCCGCCGGGGGCAGGGCGTGCTTCGCACCGGCATCGTCACGGCTCGTCCACAGGCCTAACTGTTAAGTTAGCTTGACATAGCTAATAGTCAGAATAGACTGACAGTCGCTCGAAATGCCTATGAGAAGGGCATTTCAAGCAGGGGCTGGAAACTACGGGTTTTGGGGATGAATACCGTTGCTGTCGTGCTGGAAGAGCCGAAGCGACTCGTCATGAGCCGTATCGACCTGTCCGCCCCCGGAGATGAAGACGTCGTGGTCGACATCGAATGGAGCGGTATCAGCACCGGGACCGAGCGGCTGCTCTGGTCGGGTCGGATGCCTCCCTTCCCCGGCATGGGCTACCCGCTCGTTCCCGGTTACGAATCGGTCGGCCGCATCACTGCCGCAGGGCCGACCTCGGGAGCGCGCGTCGGCGATCGCGTGTTCGTTCCCGGTGCGCGCTGTTTCGGCGCCATTCGCGGCCTGTTCGGCGGCGCTGCGTCACGGGTCGTCGTCCCCGGCGCGCGCGTGATTCCCTTCGACGAGGCGCTGGGTGAGCGGGGCGTTTTGCTGGCGCTTGCCGCTACCGCCTATCACGCCATCGGCGCCGGTGGCACGCCGCCGGAGCTGATCGTCGGTCATGGTGTGCTGGGACGTTTGCTGGCGCGGCTGGTCGTGGCGCTTGGCAGCAAACCGAGCGTCTGGGAGTGCAATCCTGAACGCACAATGGGCGCTGACGGCTACGACGTCATCACGCCTGACGACGACCCGCGCCGCGACTACGCGGCGATCTGCGATGTCAGCGGCGATTCTGCTCTGCTCGATACGCTGATCGGCCGGATCGCGCCGCAAGGCGAAATCGTCCTTGCAGGGTTCTATTCCGAGCCGTTGAGCTTCGCCTTTCCTCCCGCCTTCATGAAAGAAGCGCGGATCAAAGTGGCGGCCGAGTGGCGGCCGGCGGATCTCGCCGCGGTCAAGGATCTCATCGAGGCGGGGCGCCTTTCGCTCGACGGACTCATCACCCACCGGCAGCCGGCGGAACAGGCGGACCAAGCCTATCACACCGCCTTCAACGACCCGTCCTGTCTGAAAATGATCCTGGATTGGAGAGCGTACTCATGAGCTATGCGGCCCCGGGTTGCACCAAGGTCTACGACTTCCTGCGTGAAGAAGCGGCGATCGAGCCCGATCCCGTCGTCACCAGCGAGCCAACGAAAGAGACACAGATCATTGCGATCTACGGCAAGGGGGGCATCGGCAAGAGTTTCACCCTCGCCAATCTCTCCTACATGATGGCGGAGCAGGGGAAGCGCGTCCTGCTGATTGGGTGCGACCCGAAAAGCGATACGACGTCGCTTCTGTTCGGCGGGCGTGCCTGCCCCACCATCATCGAGACGTCGTCCAAGAAGAAGCTCGCCGGCGAGGACGTAAAGATCGGCGACGTCTGCTTCAAACGCGACGGCGTGTTCGCCATGGAGCTCGGCGGTCCGGAGGTCGGCCGGGGCTGCGGCGGCCGCGGCATCATCCACGGCTTCGAGCTGCTTGAGAAGCTCGGCTTCCACGAATGGGGATTCGACTTCGTTCTGCTCGATTTTCTCGGCGACGTGGTATGCGGCGGGTTCGGCCTGCCGATCGCCCGCGACATGTGCCAGAAGGTGATCGTCGTCGGGTCCAACGATCTGCAATCCCTCTACGTCGCCAATAATGTCTGCTCCGCGGTGGAATATTTCCGCAAGCTCGGCGGCAATGTCGGCGTCGCCGGCATGGTGATCAACAAGGACGACGGCACCGGCGAGGCGCAGGGCTTCTGCGACGCCGCTGGCATTCCCGTGCTTGCGGCAATCCCGGCCCATGAGGACATCCGCCGCAAGAGCGCCAATTACGAGATCATCGGCACCGCTGGCGGTCAGTGGGGACCCTTGTTTGAGGGGCTGGCGACCAATGTCGCCGAGGCGCCGCCGATCCGGCCGAAGCCACTCGATCAAGACGGATTGCTCGGTTTGTTCAAGGGCGAGGCCGTTGGGCGCGGGGTCAAGCTCGAGCCGGCGACGCTTGAGGATATGTGCGGCGGCGCGGTGATCGAGAAACCGTCGCTCGAAGTCGTCTACGAGAACGTGTGAGGCGCGAAACGCTCCGATGAACGCATTGGACAGAGCGTGTGGAGAGAAAGGCGAGAGCGCCGAGGTGCTCTACGACGAGACTAGCGCCGCGCCGATGCTGAACGACGATACCGAGAGTGAACCCGCTTCGTCGATCAATGCCGAGGCATTGAAGGGCGATGGCGTGGGGTGTCACGCCGGTGCCGCGGAGATGCGCCGGGCTGCCGAAGCTGCCGGAAAGAGCGAGACTCTGAAACGCTACGCCGCCGATTATCCTGTCGGCCCGCACGATCAGCCGCAAAGCATGTGCCCGGCGTTCGGATCGCTGCGGGTGGGTTTGCGCATGCGCCGGACCGCGACCGTGCTTTCAGGCTCGGCCTGTTGCGTCTATGGGCTGACCTTCACGTCGCATTTTTATGGCGCACGGCGTTCGGTCGGCTACGTGCCGTTCAATTCCGAGACCCTCGTGACGGGCAAGCTGTTCGAGGATATTCGCGCCGCGGTGCACGATCTCGCCGACCCCGATCTTTACGACGCCGTGGTCATCATCAATCTCTGCGTGCCGACCGCCTCAGGCGTTCCGCTCAAGCTTCTGCCCGAGGTCATCAATGGCGTCCGCGTGATCGGCATCGACGTGCCGGGCTTCGGCGTACCGACCCATGCCGAGGCAAAGGACGTCCTTGCCGGCGCCATGCTGCGATACGCCCGCACGGAGGCCGAGCAAGGTCCGGTGCAGGCGCCGCGCGAGGGGAAGGTTGACAAGCCGACAGTGACGCTGGTCGGGGAGATGTTTCCTGCCGATCCTATCGGTATCGGCCGGCTGCTTGAGCCGCTCGGGCTTGCCGCCGGTCCGGTGGTGCCGACCCGCGAGTGGCGAGAGCTTTATGCCGCGCTCGACTGCGCCGTGGTCGCGGCGATCCATCCATTCTACACCGCGTCGTTCCGCGAGTTCGAAGAGGCCGGGCGCAATATTGTCGGCTCTGCGCCGGTCGGCCATGACGGCACGGCCGCCTGGCTCGATGCCGTCGGCGAGGCTTGCGGCGTCGCGCGCGAAACCGTCGATAGCGCCAAGAATACGATTTTACCGGCAATCCGGGGGGCACTTGCCGGAATGCCGATCGACGGCCGTGTCACCGTGTCCGGCTACGAAGGCTCGGAGCTTCTGGTGGCGCGGCTTCTGATCGAGAGCGGCGCTGACGTCCGTTACGTCGGCACCGCCTGTCCGCGCACGCGCTGGTCGGATCCCGACCGTGATTGGCTCGAGAGCAAAGGGGTGCATGTCACCTACCGCGCCTCGCTCGAGCAGGATATCGCCGCGGTCGAAGAGTTCACGCCGGATCTCGCCATCGGCACCACGCCAGTGGTGCAGAAGGCGAAGGAGCTGGCGATCCCGGCGCTCTACTTCACCAATCTCATCTCGGCCCGTCCGCTGATGGGGCCCGCCGGCGCCGGGTCTTTGGCGCAAGTGATCAATGCCGCGCTTCAGTCCAAGCCGCGCTTCGACGAGATGAAAGCGTTCTTCGCCGGTGTCGGTGAAGGCTATGCCGCAGGCGTTTGGGAGGACGTGCCGCAAGACAATCCGCAGTTCCGCGCCGAATACAAGCGCCGCCTCGACAAAGAGGCCAAGAAGCGCAAGGCCGAGGAGATGGTCTGATGCTGGTCCTCGATCACGACAGGGCAGGGGGATATTGGGGATCCGTCTATGTCTTCACGGCGGTCAAGGGCCTGCAAGTCATTATCGACGGCCCGGTCGGTTGCGAGAATCTGCCTGTCACCTCCGTGCTGCATTACACCGATGCGCTGCCGCCGCACGAATTGCCGATCGTGGTGACGGGTCTGGCCGAGGAAGAACTCGGGCAGAAGGGCACCGAAGGCGCGATGCGCCGCGCTCACACCACGCTCGATCCCGAACTGCCCGCAGTGGTGGTCACCGGTTCGATTGCCGAGATGATCGGCGGCGGCGTGACGCCGGAAGGCACCAACGTTCAGCGCTTCCTGCCGCGCACCATCGATGAGGATCAGTGGCAGTCGGCCGACCGGGCGATGTCATGGCTGTGGACCCAATACGGCCGGAAGAAGATTCCGGCGCGAAAAGAACGCGGCGAAGGCGAGAAGCCTCGCGTCAACATCATCGGTCCCATCTACGGCACGTTCAACACGCCGTCGGACCTCGCCGAGATCAGGCGCCTGGTCGAAGGACTCGGCTGCGAGGTGAACATGGTGTTTCCGCTCGGCAGCCATCTCGCCGACGTGCCGAAGCTGGTCAACGCCGACGTCAATATCTGCCTTTACCGGGAATTCGGCCGGCTCCTTTGCGAGTCGCTGGAGCGGCCTTATCTACAAGCGCCGATCGGGCTTCATTCGACCACCAAATTCTTGCGGACCCTCGGCGAGCTGGTCGGCGTCGACGCTGAGCCTTTCATCGAGCGCGAGAAGCACACGACCATCAAGCCGCTATGGGATCTGTGGCGCTCCGTGACGCAGGATTTCTTCGGCACGGCCAGCTTCGCCATCGTCGCCAACGAGACCTATGCGCGCGGCGTGCGCAATTTCCTCGAGATCGAGCTCGGGCTCCCTTGCACGTTCGCGTTTGCGCGCCGTGCCGGTGTGAAGCCCGACAACCAGGCAATCCGCAAGGCCGTCGCGGAGAAGACGCCGCTGATCATGTTCGGCAGCTACAACGAGCGCATGTACCTGTCGGAGATCGGCGCGCGCGCGGTCTACGTGCCGGCGTCCTTCCCGGGGTCGATTATCCGCCGCCATACCGGCACGCCGTTCATGGGCTATGCCGGAGCCACCTACATTCTGCAGGAAGTTTGCAACGCCTTGTTCGATGCGTTGTTCAACATCCTGCCGCTTGGCACCGATCTCGACAAGGTCGAGGCGACTCATGCGCGGCTGCATGAGGAGCTTCCGTGGGATGAAGACGCCAAAGCGGCGCTCGATGAGCTCATAGACTCTCAACCGGTGTTGGTGCGGATCTCCGCGGCAAAGCGTCTGCGCGACGCGGCTGAGCGTGCAACTCGCCGCGCCGGAGAGGAGCGGGTGACCGCAGTGCGCGTCGGCCAGGCACGCGCGACGGTCGTAGAGGAGCAAGTGGCATGACATATCCACTTCTCTCCCCGCTTCTTTATTTACGCGCCTTGAGCGGGCCGCGGCATCCAAAGCAGGGTTCTAACGAGGAGTGGAAAAGGCCATGAGCATGCAAATGACCGCAGGGCGGCGAGCCAAGCCGAACAGCGTCGAGTTTCGTTTGCTGTACGCGATCTGCTTCGGGCTCTTTCTGATCGCGGCCGTCATTCAAAAGATTTTGCCTTGGAGATGGTTTGGCCATCGAAAGGATTCGTTGCGTCAGTCGATCTTCGCCCAGGCGCGGAACGCGGCCGGCATCTGCGCCGCGTACACGTTCATGGTCTAGGCACGGAATTGACCGTGGCGTGAACGCCACGGTGGTCCCCGCCGCGGGGGGTTCGCGGAAACGAGTAGAAGGCGAGCATAGGGAGAAACTTAAATGGCAGTAGACAGATCCAGCTCTCTCTCGGGCTTGACCGAGAGCGAAGCAAAGGAGTTTCACGGCATATTCATGACCAGCTTCATCATTTTCACGATCATCGCGATCGTTGCGCACATACTCGTTTGGATGTGGCGGCCTTGGCTGCCCGGTCCCGAAGGGTATGCGTCACTCGATGTCGATGGCGTGATGCAAGCGGCCAGCCACCTCGTTTCGCTGGTGGCATAAGGAGGGAATGGACATGTGGAGATTGTGGCTTCTTTTCGATCCGCGTCGGACGCTGGTCGCGCTTTTTACGTTCCTGTTCGTGCTGGCATTGCTGATTCATTTCATTCTGCTCAGCACCGACCGGTTCAACTGGATAGAAGGTCCTGGCGCTCAGGCCAGCGCAGCGTCACAAGCCGCACCGAATCCGTAAGTGTGTGGTTCACGGGTGGGTGGCGAGCGCAGATTTTCGTATCTGATGCTCGCCACACCCCAACAATAGAGGCCTAGGAAACCAAGCCTGCCCACTCAGGGAGGGTCACAATGGCAATGCTCAGTTTCGAGAGGAAGTACCGCGTCCGCGGCGGCACGTTGATCGGCGGCGATCTATTCGACTTCTGGGTGGGGCCGTTCTATGTGGGCTTTTTCGGCGTCACCACCATCTTCTTCACCGTTCTGGGAACGGCGCTGATTGTATGGGGCGCTTCACAGGGGCCGACCTGGAACCTGTGGCAAATCAGTATTGCCCCACCGGATCTCAAATACGGCTTGGCGCTGGCGCCTCTGCTAGAGGGAGGCTTGTGGCAACTCATCACCTTCTGTGCGCTAGGAGCGTTCGTATCCTGGGCATTGAGGCAAGTCGAAATCGCACGCAAGCTCGGCATGGGCTATCACGTGCCTTTCGCCTTCAGCTTCGCCATCCTTGCCTACTTCACGCTGGTGGTCATCAGGCCCCTATTACTCGGGGCCTGGGGGCACGGTTTCCCATACGGCATCATGAGCCACCTCGATTGGGTGTCGAACGTCGGATATCAATATCTGCACTTCCACTACAATCCGGCGCACATGATTGCCGTAAGTTTCTTTTTCACCAACGCGTTCGCGCTCGCGCTGCACGGTTCGCTCATCCTATCGGCAACCAACCCGAAGAAGGGTGAGCCGGTCAAAACGGCGGAGCACGAAAACACGTTCTTCCGGGACACGCTCGGCTGGTCGATCGGCACACTCGGCATTCATAGGCTGGGCTTGTTTCTCGCCATCAGCGCCGCGTTCTGGAGCGCAGTTTGCATCGTCATCAGTGGCCCATTCTGGACCCGCGGTTGGCCTGAGTGGTGGAACTGGTGGCTCGACCTGCCAATCTGGAGCTAGGTCGGGGGGAAACAGACAATGGCAACCTATCAAAACATCTTCACCCAAGTGCAAGTCCGCGGCGTAGGGCCGTATGCCGGCGTTCCGCTGCCGGCGGGATCAATGCCGCGCCTCGGCGACGGCCGGTTCTATTACTTGCTCGGCAAGATCGGCGACGCACAAATCGGTCCGCTCTATCTCGGCTTTACCGGTATCGCGTCCCTGATCTTCGGCATTCTCGCCATCGAGATCATTGGCCTCAACATGTGGGCCTCGGTGGGCTGGGATCCGGTCCAATTCGTTCGCCAGCTTCCGTGGCTGGCGCTTGAGCCCCCGGCGCCCAAATACGGCACGCAAATCCTTCCTCCATTGCAGGAGGGAGGCTGGTGGCTGATCGCCGGTTTTTGCCTCACCACGGCGATCCTGTTGTGGTGGGTGCGGACCTATCGCCGCGCGCGGGCTCTCGGTATGGGCACGCACGTTGCTTGGGCCTTTGCCTCGGCGATCTGGCTCTACCTGGTGCTCGGCTTCATCAGGCCGCTATTGATGGGGAGCTGGGCCGAAGCCGTCCCGTTCGGAATCTTTCCGCATCTCGACTGGACCGCGGCGTTCTCGATCCGCTACGGCAACCTCTTCTACAATCCATTCCACATGCTCTCGATCGCGTTCCTGTACGGATCGGCGCTTCTGTTCGCCATGCACGGCGCGACCGTGCTGGCGGCAAGCCGTTACGGGGCGGAGCGCGAGATTGAGCAAGTAGTCGATCGGGGCACCGCGTTCGAGCGCGGCGCGCTGTTCTGGCGGTGGACCATGGGCTTCAACGCGACGGCAGAATCGATTCACCGCTGGGCGTGGTGGTTCGCGGTGCTTTGCCCGCTGACGGGAGGCATCGGCATCCTTCTCACCGGCACCGTGGTCGACAATTGGTATCTCTGGGCCGTCAAGCATCACGTCGCGCCGATGTATCCCCATGTGTTCGGACCGGTCACCGACCCAGCATTAGGGGGGGCACCATGAGAGCGTGGCACCCGGTAGCGGCCGTCGTTGGCGTTATTCTTGCCATCGGCTTCTTCACCAATAATTGGAGCTGGCCGCCTGTGCAGAGCGTGCAGGAGGGCTATCGAGGGCTGGGCATGGTGCAGACCACCGATCTGCGCCAATACCTCGCCAATCCGGACGTCGACAAACTGCCGGCTCCCATTCCGACCGTCCCAGCGGGGGGCCCGACCGCCGGCGAACAGTATCAGAACCTGAAAGTGCTGAACGACGTGTCAGGTGCGGAGTTTCTCCGCCTCATGGCGGCGATCACCGCCTGGGTCTCGCCGAAGGAAGGCTGCAACTATTGTCATGAGCCGGACAATCTTGCCTCCGACGCGAAGTACACGAAGGTTGTTGCGCGGCGGATGATTCAGATGACGCGGGATATCAATTCCAATTGGACGTCCCACGTCGCCGCTACGGGGGTCACGTGCTACACCTGCCACCGCGGCCATCCGGTACCGACGAACATTTGGTTCAGCGAGCCTGGAGGCGACACGATTGCCGGTCAAAATCATCCGTCGGACGCGGTGGGCTCCACGTCTTTGCCGGCAGACCCGTATAGCGGCTTCTTCGCCAAGGATGCCAAGGACTCCAACAGCATCCGCGTCGTCGGCACGACCGCCCTTCCCGAAGGCAACAGAGCGTCCATCAAGCAGGCCGAATATACCTATGGCTTGATGATGACGATCTCCAAGTCGCTGGGAGTCAATTGCGTGTTTTGCCATAACTCCCGGTCGTTCTTCGCCTGGGATCAAAGCAGCCCGAAGCGGACACTCGCGTGGCACGGCATCCAGATGGTGCGTAATCTCAACATGACCTATCTCGAGCCGCTCAAACCCGTGTTCCCGGCTTCCCGGCTTGGACCGCATGGTCAGGTGCCGCAAGTGAGCTGCGCCACGTGCCACCAAGGGGCGCACAAACCGCTGATGGGTGCAAATCTCGTGGAATCGTTCCCCGAACTCCGGGGCGGCGCGACCGACGGATCGCAGTAGATCCCGCCGGGGCAGCGGCTTCCGCTGCCCCGGTCTTTTCCTCTCTCTCCTGGGTGCGTTCGATCCGGCAGCGCGACCGCAGCGCTACCGGTACTTTTTTCGCGCATCGATCGCGGAGATGTTTCATCCGGCAGCGCAAGCGGATGACAAGCTGGAAGATATTTCACCCTCTGGAAGACAGCTCCGACTCCGGAGACAATTCACAGTCATCTCGTTCTGCAGTGTGCCGGTCGCGTCGAGCGCCGCCGATGGCTCCGCGTGTGCGCGGGAACACAATAGCCCGGCACGTGTTTTGAGCAGGCCGGGCTAATCAGGCTCGAGTGCTCATCCAGGAGATGCGTAGGGATGACCCAACAGTTGGACGCTCTAAAAGGCCTGCACACGGCGCTCGTCGATAGCCGCAACGGCTACGAAGAGGCGCTCGAAGACGCGGAAGGAAAAGGCCTGTCGCCGCTTTTCCGGGAGATGATTGCGCTGCGTGAACAACATGCCGATGAAATTGCCGGCTACCTGCGTGCCCTCGGTGAACAGGTCAGTTCGGAAGGCTCGTTCATGTCGACGGTACATCGTACCGTGATTAGCGTTAGATCGCTGCTTACGGGCTTGGACGAGAGCATATTGCCGGGTCTGATTGACGGCGAGACGCGCATCGTGGGCTACTACGATGAGGCGATCGAGCAGAGACCGCCATCGAGCCTGGAGCATGAGGCCCTCGTCAAGCAGCGGGAGGCCGTTCTTGGCAAGATCGGCGAGATGAAACTGCAGAAGGAAAAGGCGACCTAACACGGCCGCCTTGAGAGTTCTAAGTTATCGCCTTTTTCCTACTCGGCGGCGAGACGGACATACTGCCCGTTGGCGACCGGGCAGGCGGCCCAGAGTTGCTTGAGCGCTGCGATCAGTGCGGCCATCTGGGAGTCGTTGTGGACCGGCGAAGGGGTGAAGCGCATCCGCTCGGTGCCCCGCGGCACGGTCGGGTAGTTGATCGGCTGCACATAGATCCCGAATTCGATCATGAGCGTATCGGTGACCGCCTTGCAGTGAACCGGGTCGCCGACCATGACCGGGACGATATGGCTCGGATTGTCCATCACCGGCAGCCTCGCCTCGGCCATCAACCCTTTCAGCTTGCGGACCCGCTCCTTGTGCCTCGCGCGCTCGATTTCGCTGACCTTGAGGTGGCGGATCGAGGCGAGCGCGCCGGCGGCGACGGCCGGCGCCAGAGAGGTGGTAAAGATGAAGCCCGGCGCATAGGAGCGGATGGCGTCGCAGCAGGCGCGGGTTGCGGCGATATAGCCGCCCATGACACCGAAGCCCTTGGCCAGCGTCCCATTGATAATGTCGACCCGGTCCATGATGCCTTCACGCTCGGCGATGCCGCCACCGCGGGGGCCGTACAGGCCGACCGCATGCACCTCGTCCAGATAGGTCAGAGCGTTGTACTTCTCGGCCAGGTCGCAGATCTCCGCGATCGGGGAAATATGACCGTCCATGGAGTAGACGCTCTCAAAGGCGATGATCTTGGGCGTCTCAAGCGGGACCTTTTTGAGCAGGTCTTCGAGGTGCCCGACGTCGTTATTGCGGAAAATATGCTTCGGGCCGCCGCCATGGCGGATGCCGGCAATCATCGATGCGTGGTTCTTCTCGTCTGAGAAGATCACCAGGCCCGGGATGAGGCGGGTCAGCGTCGACAGCGTCGAGTCGTTGGCGATGTAGGCGCTCGTGAAGAGGAGAGCGGCTTCCTTGCCGTGGAGATCAGCAAGTTCCGCCTCGAGCTCCACATGATAATGGGTGGTGCCGGAGATATTACGGGTCCCGCCCGAGCCTGCGCCGACCTCGTCGATCGCCTCATGCATGGCGGCGCGCACCACCTTGTGCTGGCTCATCCCGAGATAGTCGTTGGAGCACCACACCGTGACGTCACGGATCCCCTCTTCCGTGAAATGACGGGCAGTCGGATAGGCCCCGCAGCGGCGCTTCAGATCGGCGAAAATCCGATAGCGGCCCTCGTCGCGAAGCGAGTCCAGATGCCGATGAAACTGATTTTGGTAGTCCATGACTATCTCCCCGGTGAAGTCAGCAATGGCGCGTCACGTTTCACCACCGCTTTTGCCCAGACTGGGCCCGTATGGGCGAGCCCCTCGTGATCGTTACGCGTCGTACTGTCATGCGCGTCGGCGGCGCGGGACAGGAGCCCCCAGCGCCAAAGCGTTGCGACCGGCACTGGCAGAACCAGGAACCAATGTTCGAGGACCGCGAGCGCCATCAGCGCCGTCAGCATGGTGAAGCCCGCAATCTCGAAGCCTTGCGCGCCGGCGGCGGCTTTTTCCCACAGGACCCAGGTCACGACCGTCGAGACCGTGACGGAAACCGGGAACAAGAGGTTCATCGGCCGCTTTCTGAAGTAGCTCTTAAGGAAGGCGAGGTTGTCGGGCAGAAATTCCTCGGTCAGGTTTGGGACGCCGAGGAACACGTTGAGATTGGCGCTAAGCCGCATGGCCCAAAGAACGAGGAAGGTCCACAGCGCAAACTGGTTGGGTGCGCCCCAGGTGAGAAACACCAGAAGACCTGCGGTCAATAGGATCGCCACCTCGTGATAGATCAAGGTTTGCGCGGCATAGGCAAAACGGGGCCATCCCGTGCTGCCGGCCGGGCAAGGCTCGGTCCGAGGACCGGTGACCATCCCGGTGAGAAAGCTCATCTCGTGCCAGGCCCAGACCACAAGCGCGCAGGTGAAGCCGCAATACGCGCCAAGCGTGGTGGCCTCGGCGCTCGAAACCGACAGGCCGATCAAGGCAAGAATTGCCAGCCCGCTTGCGATCGCCATGGTCCAGCCATGCTTCCGTTTCGGCAGCCCGACCACGTAGAGCACCGCTCCGGTGGAGAACCACCAGAGGAAGAGGGCGAAAACCACGGCCAAAACGTAACCCAACTCGTTCTCCTCTCCCCGCCTACCAGGCCGGTTGCAGCCGGCTCGTCGCCGGCAAGTCGTTGGGCTTTGCCCTGAGGAAGTACAGTTTTGCGAAGGTCAGACCTGCCGACAGACCGAGACGAAGGCGGGTCAATGAGCCCATGACGCCGCCTTTGGCCTTGGCTTGGCCCATCGCCTCGCCGATCTCGCGCAAGCGCTCCATGCCGGCCCTGAACCGCGGATTGTCGGTGTCGAGCATCACCGGGAACACCTGGCGAGAGATGTCGGTGCAGATGCGGAACACTTGGTAGTCGTATTCGGTGGGGTCCATGCCGAGCGCCTTGTGGAATTCGGGCCGGGCGTGGTCGCGCACATACATGGTGGCGTACACGGCAAGCAGGAAGAAGCGCACCCACAGCTTGTTCACGCCGGTCAACAGATGCGGATTGGCCCGCATCAGAAGCGAGAACGCCTCGCCGTGGCGAAACTCATCGTTGCACCAATTCTCGAACCACAGAAAGATCGGATGGAACCGGCGGTCGGGATTGCGCTCCAGATGCCGATAGATGGTGATGTACCTTGCATACCCGATCTTCTCGGACAGATAGGTGGCGTAGAAGATGAACTTCGGCCGGAAGAACGTGTATTTCTTGGTCTTGGTCAGGAAGCTGAGATCCACGCCGATGCCGAAGTCCTTGAGAGCGTCGTTGATGAAACCGGCATGTCGCGACTCATCGCGGCTCATGAACTTGAAAAGCTCGCAGAGATCGGGATTGGTGCCGCGCTTTTTCATTTCCGCGTAAAGTACGCAGCCGGAGAACTCGGCGGTCAGCGAACTCACCAAGAAATCGATGAATTCCTTGCGCAGGCCCTCCGGCAGACTCGCCAAGTCCGGGATCTCCCAATTCTCGTTCCGTACGAAGTGGCCCTTGTTGGGGTCGCTGCGCATTTCGGCGAGCAGCGGATCCCATTCGTCCCGCACGCTGCTGACATCGACGCGGTCAAGCTCGTCGAAATCGGTGGTATAGAAGCGCGGGCTCAAGACCGTGTCGGCTTGCGCCATGCGCAGGGTGTCGTTTCGGGTCAGTCCAACGGTGTCTATGGTCATAGCTTGCTCCCTGAAGAGAAGCTGACTTCGTAAAGTTCGGTCAGTTCGAGCCGGGCGATGAGCTTGGTCCACAGCCGCTCGAGCGCGGTGGCGCGGGTGACGGTGGCGAGCCGATGAAGCGTGCGTTTCTCGCCATAGGGCACGCGTACCGGTTCGCCGTGCACCAGGACCTCGTCTCCGGGATTGATGGACACGCCGCCTTCGAGGTCCACATAGGCGTGCAGACTTTCGAAGGTGTTCTCGATTTCGATCGTGCAAGGCACGTCGAATTGTTCACGTAGTGAAAACCAGCCAGGCATTATTGGTTCTCCTCCTTGACATGCGAAACGCGGGTCAACGGCCTTTGGTCTTCGCCGCCGTGCAGCATCTTGGCAAAGACCTCCAGCTGCGTGATTCCAAACGACACGAGCTCGATTTCCCGGTCTGTGGCGGTGTCTCTCAGCGACAGGCGCTCGTCATCCCAGCGAATGAGTTCGAACGGTGCCTCGTCGCTCAAGCCCTTGAGCATGCGATCCCGGGCAAGCCCGCGCATCACGCTGCGGATGAAGCCGTTGGTGCCGGGTGCCAGGATCTCGACCACGTTGCGGGTTTCGGCCTCGAGCACCGCGACGGACCCGTCGGCGCGATCCTCGAAGCGCAAGGCGCGAATTTCGACCGGATTGGCCGGCTCGACGGGCACGGCACCCAATCCGGTGAAACGCGAGATCCCCGCCAATACGAGAGCAAGCAGAACGAGCGCGCCCGCGCCAAATAGTGGTCCGCGGGGGAAAGGACGCCAGGTCATGGGCTCGCTCATTTCAAACTCTCCTTAAGCGGCCGCGGGCTGCTGTTGGCCCGCCGGGCGGCCGGAAATCGTCACTTCAAGCTTTGACTCCGCCGCGCCGCGCTGTTCGGCGGCGCTTGCCAGCGCCTTGCTAAGAATCGAGGCAACCGCGCCGGCGTCGGGAACATTGCGCAGCATGGGCTGCGGTTTTCGCGTGCACCACGGCCGCGCATGCGGCCAAAGCATGAGATAGGAGACGCGCTCGTCTTCATCGAGGCGAAGCGGGATGTCGCCTGTCCCGTCGCGATACGTTTTGACGGCGGCGCTGTCGATGACGGTGAACGGCAAGTTCAGCATTCGCGGCAGCGCGACGCCGTAGCGCATCACCACACGCCGGTTGGTGATGGTGTAGACGGTGCTCCGTTGAGCGAGCCACGCATAGAATGCCAGAAACCCTGCGGCGGCGAAGGCCACCGGCACGAGCCTCGATGCGGTGAGCAAGGCGTCGCCGAGGGCGACGCCCGCATAGAGGTCGACACCGAGGCTCCACAACACGAGAAGGGCGAAATAGCCGAGCACGAGCCGGACATGGAGCGCGCGTAGCGCAAACGGCCACCACACCGGCGCGCCTTGCCAGAGCATGCGCTCGCCCTGCGGCAAGGTCTCCGGCAATCCAGCGACCGGCTCGTGCTCGTGCTCGTTCATAGCAGCGGCTCCGCTCTTTGCGGCGTGGCGTAAAGGGTGCCACCGCCGTAATAGGCGCAGATGCGGTCCTCCTCGCGGAAGGTCACTTCGTTGGGCTTGGCCAGTTTCGGCACATTGGCGAACTGCGAGCCGAGAATTGCGTCGACCCGGACCACGCGACGACGGCCGTCAACATCGGAGAAGGTCATCGGCAGCAGCACGCGCCTTGCCGGGTCGCCACCGAGATCGACCTCAAGATACCGAATGATGATTTCAGACCGGTCGACCCAAATGTCGCTGACCTTGCCGGCGACCACGCCGTCGGCACCAACGACAGCCATACCGCGCGGATCAGGGTCTTCATCGACCAGCACGACATCGGATGCCGAGCGCAGAGGCACAATCTTGACAAGCCCTTCGAAGGTGCGATCAGGAACATTCTCACGTTCCGCATAGGCGCCCGGGCCCACGCCGGCACGCATCGGGTCGCCGGTTGGGATCAGCGGCGCGCCCGGCCAAGGTGCGACCGGTTCTGCATTGATCCTATCGGGCTCGTGATCGGCCCGCGGTGCCTGAACCGTCGTGCCGTCGGGCAAGCGATAAGTCTTGGGCTCCGGAATCGGCGGAAAGTTGAGGTAAGGTCGGTTGTCCTCGCCATCATAGACGAGCGGATAACCCTCGCGCTTGTCCTCGCGGCGCAGATAGAAGATCAGGCCTAAGAAGAAAATCCAGAACGCGTACAGCACGAGCTGTGCGACGTCGATATATTGAGTAATGGCGCCCCTTGGCATTGGATCACCTCCACGAATAGGGACTAGCCGGGAAACTCGGCGAGCCCGAAGCCCTGCGTTGAACGCGTACGATCCTCTCGCGCCGTCCGCACCAGCGGTCCGATCGCGATGAGGGTGGCAAACAGCAGCAAAATCTCCAGGTGGTAGACGACGCTGTAACCGACGGCGGGACCGGTAAGGGCGGGCCCAAGCAGCGAGGCGTCGGCTAATCCGGACACCACATCTCGAATGGCGCCGCCGGCGGCGATCGCCAGTCCCATGGCCGACGCCTGCACGGCGCCCCAAGCGCCAAGCGCAAGCCCGCTATTGCCGCCATCGGCCAGCGCCATGGCGCCCGTCAGTGTGCCGACGCCGAACATTCCGGCGCCGAAACCGATCAGAGCCGTGCCGGCACGGAACAGGCCGGCCGAGCCGAGCGGTGCGGACATGATCACCGCGGCGAAGGCAAAGATGCCGATCAGCGCGCCGTAGCCGGCCAAGCGGTAGGGATCGGCGCCGCGATTGAGCAGCGAGGCGGAAAGCGCAAACGCGCACAGCGTGCCCGCGGCGAGCAACGCCGTCAGCGCCGTGGTGGCACCGACGCCGAGCTTTAAGACTTCGCCGCCATAAGGCTCAAGCAGGATGTCTTGCATGCTGAACGCGGCCGTGCCGAGCCCGACGGTGACAAGGACGCGGGCTGACCGCCCGCCGGCACGGAATTTGCCCCAAGCCTCGCGGAACGAGACGGGGGCTTGATCGTGCGAGGTCCGTGACGGGTCGCGCGCCTCTTGCTTCCACAGCGCCACGCAATTCAGCACCATGGTCATCACGGCTGCGCCCTGAATCAGCTGGATCAGGCGAACCTGGCTGAAATTCTCAAGAAGCCACCCAAAGGTCAGCGCCGCCGCCACCATGCCGAAGAGCAGCATGACGTAGAGAAAGGCGACCACGCGCGGGCGCGATGCCGCTGGTGCGAGGTCGGTGGCAAGCGCAAGCCCTGCGGTCTGGGTCGTATGGAGGCCCGCACCCACCAGCAGGAAGGCAAGCGCGGAGGCGGCATAACCGATCCACGCCGGGCCGTTGGCGTCGCCGGACAGTACGATGAGCGCGAACGGCATGATCGACAGGCCGCCGAACTGAAGCAGCGAACCGAACCAGATATAGGGAACCCGCCGCCAGCCAAGGTAAGAGCGGTGATGGTCGGAGCGGAACCCGATCAGTGCGCGGAACGGTGCGAACAGAAGCGGCAACGACACCATGAGCGCCACCAGCCAGCTCGGCACCGACAGTTCGACGATCATGACGCGGTTCAGCGTGCCGTTCAGAAGTACGAGCGCCATGCCGACCGACACCTGGAACAGCGAAAGCCTGAGCAGGCGCAAGAGCGGAAGCTCTGCGCTGGCCGCATCGGCGAACGGTAGAAACCGCGGATCAAGCAGGGTCCAGCCCTTGGCGAGCTTCTGGTTGAGGCGTCTCATGGCCGGCCAAGCTCCAGGGCTTCGGAGGTGTAGAAGCCGTTGACGATGCGGAGCGACCGCTGCGGCTTCAAATCGCAAAGCATCGGCTCTTCGGCGATAAGCCGGCGCAGCGTCGCGGGATTGACCGGCTCGATGGCCGGCGCCCGGTCCTTGCGCGGGAAGGCGCGGCCGATCATGTGCATCAGCGCAAGCGGGACAGTGCGCGGCGCGAACGTGAACAGCAAAGCCCGCTCGCAGCGCGGCGCAAGAAGACTTAAAGCCTTCGCCATATCGCGCGCGCAATAATGGATGAGCGAATCCATGGCGACGATGTAGTCGAAGCGGCCGAGCTCGGGCCGCAGCATATCGCCGTCGCGGAATTCGAGATCGCCGGCGGCGAGACCGGTCGCTGCCCGCTTGCGGGCAAGATCGATCAGCGTTGGCGAAAGATCGACGGCCAACACCTTGGCGCCGCGCCGCGCCGCCTCCACCGCGAGTGCGCCCGTGCCGCAGCCGGCATCGAGCAGGCGCATGCCGGAGAGGTTGGCCGGAAGCCAGGACAGCAGGGTCTCGCGCATGCGGTCGCGCCCCTCGCGCACCGTGGCCCTGATCCGTCCGAGCGGCGCATCGGAGGTCAGCCGCGACCAGGCTTCGACCGCGGTGCGGTCGAAATAGGTCTCAAGCTCTCCGCGGCGCTCCAGATATGAGATCGTCGGCATCAATCGAATCCCAAAAAGTCAAAGATCTCGCGGTCCTTCATCGGTTGCGCATCGAGCGGATCGACGCCGGCCCAAAGGGCGGCTGCGAGCCGCAGATATTCCTGTTGCACCGCCTCGAGCTCAGGCGACGGTTCCATCTCGAACAGAACCGATTTCTTCAGTCGCGAGCGGCGTATGACGTCGAGGTCCGGAATGTGCGCCAAGCGCTTCAAGCCGATGGCCTCGTTGAACCGGTCGATTTCGTCGGTGTCTTTGCTGCGGTTGGCGACCACACCGGCGACCCGCACCGCATAGTTCTTCGCCTTCGCCTGGATTGCGGCGACGATGCGGTTCATGGCGAAGATCGAGTCGAAATCGTTGGCGGTGACGATCAGCGCGCGGTCGGCATGCTGGAGCGGCGAGGCGAACCCGCCGCACACCACGTCGCCGAGCACATCGAAGATCACCACGTCGGTGTCTTCCAGAAGGTGATGCTCTTTCAGGAGCTTTACGGTTTGGCCCACGACATAGCCGCCGCAGCCTGTTCCAGCCGGCGGACCGCCCGCCTCGACACACAGGACCCCGTTGAAGCCTTCATAAACAAAGTCTTCCGGGCGCAGCTCCTCGCTGTGGAAATTCACCGTCTCGAGCACATCGATCACGGTGGGGACCAGCTTCTTGGTAAGCGTAAAGGTCGAGTCATGCTTGGGATCGCAGCCGATCTGAAGCACGCGCTTGCCAAGCTTGGAGAACGCGGCCGAGAGGTTCGAGGACACCGTGCTCTTGCCGATGCCGCCCTTGCCGTAGACCGAGAACACCTTGGTGTTGCCGATCTCGACCTTGGGATCGAGGTGGACCTGAACGCTGCCCTCTCCGTCGGCAGGTTTTACCGGGGTTTTCAGGGCGATATTCATGCTGCGACCTCCAATCCAACACCTTCGACGCGGTCTTCGAGCTCCTCGCCCGCTTTGCGCAAGGTTTCGAGAGTTGCTTCGTCAGGCGTCCAGTAGTTGCGCTCGTGCGCTTCCAGTAGCCGATGGGCCACCCTGGCGGACGCCACGGGGTTGAGCGCCGCTAGGCGCTCCCGCATCGCTTCGTCGAGCACGAAGGACTCGGTCAGGTTCTGATAGACCCACGGCGCGACCTGGCCGGTGGTTGCAGACCAGCCGACCGTGTTGGTCACGTGGCTTTCGATTTGTCTGACGCCCTCATAGCCATGCTTCAGCATGCCTTCGTACCATTTCGGATTGAGCACGCGGGTCCGCGTCTCGAGCGCGACCTGTTCGGACAAGGTGCGAACCTTGCCCTCGCCCTTGGTTTGATCGCCGATATACACGGGCACGGCTTCGCCTCTTGCTCGAAGCGATGCCCGGCTGATGCCGCCAAGCGTGTCGAAATAGTGATCGATGGTGGTCACACCGAGTTCGACGGATTCCAGATTCTGGTAGGCTAGGTCGACGCGGGCGAGCACGCTTTGCAGCAGCGCCTGTTGCTGCTGCGACTTGCCGTTGCGCCCATAGGCGAAGCATTTGCGGCGGGAATAGACTTCGGCGATTTCGCTCTCGTCCTCCCACCGGCCGGAGTCGATGAGATGGTTGACGTTCGATCCGTAGGCGCCTTCGGCATTGGAGAAGACCCTGAGCGCCGCCGTCTCCAGATCGCAGCCATGTTCTTCGGCATATTCGAGCGCATGTTTGCGCACGAAATTCTGCTCGGCAGGCTCGTCGGCGGTCGCAGCGAGATAAGCCGCCTCTGCGAGAAGCTTCGATTGCAGCGGCAGGAGATCGCGGAAGATCCCCGACACCGTCATGACCACGTCAATGCGAGGCCGGCCGAGCTCGGCAAGCGGGACCAGAGCCGCGCCGCAAAGCCGGCCATAAGCATCGAAGCGCGGCTTGGCGCCCAACAGCGCAAGGGCTTGCGCGATCGGACCGCCTTCGCTCTTCAGGTTGTCGGTGCCCCACAGCACCATGGCCACCGATTCGGGCAGGCCGTGGCCGTCGGCGGTGTGGCGGGCGAGCAGACGATCCGCCTGGCGCGTGCCGTCCGACATGGCGAAAGAGCTTGGCAGCCGGAACGGGTCGAAGCCGTGAAGGTTGCGCCCGGTCGGCAATATTGCCGGATTGCGCAAGAGATCGCCCGACGGCGCCGGACGGGTGAAATTGCCGTCGAGCGCGTGGATCAGCGCGGGCAGCTCGTAATCTTCTGAAAGGAGCCGCGCCGCCTCGCCGAGTTTGCCGATGATGTCGCGGGCGTCGGAATCTCGGTCAAGACCGGACAGCGACAAGACGCGATCGGCGCCCGCGCCATCCGCCAAGGCCGCAGCCGCATCCTCCGCAAGCTTGACGCCCTGCGCTTCGGCGGAAGCCTTCAGCAGATCTATCCGCTCCTCGCGTGCCGGCGCTTGACCGAGAACATGGAGCCCTTGCGGGATCAGCTCATATTCGAGTTCCTGGACGGCGGCGACCAACGCTTCGATGGATGACGTTTCGTCCGCCAGCCAAGCGGGCTCGGCCGGAGCCAGATTGAGATCGGCCGCTTGAGTCTGAATGAGCGTGACCAGCTGCTCCCGGTCGGAGGTCTCTCCAGGTTCGAGGCCGCGCCAGCGCTCGAGCGAGGCCTTCAGATCGAGCAAACCGCGATAAAGGCCTGCATTGGAGATCGGCGGTGTCAAATAGCTGATGAGGGTGGCGGCGGCCCGGCGTTTGGCGATGGTGCCTTCCGACGGGTTATTGGCGGCATAGAGATAGAAATTCGGCAGCGCCCCGATCAGCCGGTCCGGCCAGCACGTCTCGGACAGGCTGGTTTGCTTCCCGGGCATGAACTCAAGCGCGCCGTGGGTGCCGAAATGGAGCACGGCGTGGGCACCAAAATCCTCGCGCAGCCATCGATAGAAGGCGGAGAAGGCATGGGTCGGCGTGAAGCCTCGCTCGAACAGGAGCCGCATCGGGTCGCCTTCGTAGCCGAATGCCGGCTGGATCCCGACAAACACGTTTCCGAAGCGCTCGCCGAGAACGAAGATCGAGCCGCCATCGGCCTGATGCTTGCCGGGTGCCGGTCCCCACTGCGCCTCGATTTCGGAAAGCCAAGCTTCGCGGCGGATATGGTCGTCGGCAGGAATGCGCTCGTGCACGTTGGCCCCGGCGCCGAAGCGTGCGGCGTTGCCCTCCAAAAGCCGCTTCTGCAATTCCTCGGCGCTGGCCGGCACGTCGACGCTGTAGCCGGCTTCGCGCAGCGCAACGAGGCTGCGATGAAGCGACTCGTAGACCGAAAGAAAAGCCGCTGTTCCTGTCGCGCCGGCGTTTGGGGGAAAGTTGAACAGGACGATGCCGACCTTGCGGTCCGCGCGCGCCGTGCGGCGAAGCGCGATCAGTTGCTTGACCCGCTCGGCAAGCATGGCCGTCCGTTCGCCATGAGACTGCATGGCACGCGGATTGTCCGCCTGGTCCGACCGGCCGCCGAACAGGATCGGTCCGGTTGAGCCGTCGAGCTCGGGAATCGCGATCATCATCGTGGTCTCGACCGGCAACAGGCCGCGCTCCGACGCTTCCCAGTCATCGAGCGTCTCGAATTCGACGGCATGCGCGGCGACGTAAGGGACGTCGAGCTCAGCGAGCATTTCCTCGGCGCCGCGCGCATCGTTGTAAGCCGGACCGCCGACGAGCGAGAATCCGGTCAGCGATACGAGCGCATCGATCTGAGGAACGCCGTTCTTCATAAAGAATTTTTCGATAGCCGGCCGGGAGTCGAGCCCGGTGGCGAAGGCGGGGATCACGCGCAAGCCCCGCTCCTCAAGCGCTGCGATCACGCCGTCATAGTGAGCGGAGTCTCCGGAGATCGGATACGACCGCATGACCAGCAGGCCGACGGTGCCGCATGCTCCCTTGGGCGCGGCCGGCAGACGTTTCAGCGTATCGGCGAAACGCTGCGGTATGGCGGGATGGTAAAGGCCGACATCCGGATAGGATGCAGGAGAATCGACCTTCAGGCTGCCGCGCAAAGCGCGGCGCGGGCCGTCGGCGTAGCGGTTGACCAGGAACCGCACCAGATTGTGCATATTCTCCTCTGAGCCTGCGAGCAGATATTGCAGGGTGAGGAAATAAGCGCGCACGTCCTGGGCGGTGCCGGGAATGAAGCGCAGGATCTTCGGGATGCGCCGCAGCATAGCCATCTGCCGCGCGCCCGACGATTGCGTCTTGGTCGCGCTGCCGCGGAGCCGCTTGAGCAGTGCAATGACGCCGCGCTCCGCCGCATTCATGCGGAAATTGCCGAGCCTGGTGAGGCGAATGACTTCGCCGGACGACATGCCGCAAACGATGGCATCGCAAGATTCGCGGCGGGCGTCGAGCCAAGGCAGCACGGCCTGGATATGCTCTTCCAAGAAGAGCATGGAGACAATGATGATGTCGGCAGTCTCGATGTCGGCCCGGCAGCGTTCCAGCGCAGCCTGATCGCGGCCCCATTCGGACACGGCATGGAGGTTCAGCGTAAGACCTGGGAGCTCGCGGTTCAGCCGTGCGCGGGCGCGGTCGAGAGCGCCGGCGAGGTGACTCTCGAGCGTCACGATCACGACCCTGATCGGAACAGGGTCAGCGGCTGAAGTGCGACTTGGCATCGTAAAGGGTCTCTAGCGTGATGGGCGAAATTCCACGTTCGCTCGCGAAGGCTTCGGTATTTCGCCGTGCCCGGCCGCGAACGAAGAAGGGGATCTTGAGCAGCTCGCGCTCGGCGTCTTCGGCCCATGCGAGCTCTGCTCCAGACGGGAATAAAGAAGGAGGAGAAGGTACTGGCGCCTCCTCCTCCAGGGGGGTGACGCTCTGACCCAAATGGGAGG
>Ga0315534_1000010_pt1 | contig 84626 bp, 62 predicted proteins | sample SalMarSW160240MG_FD_203094 | JGI IMG/M metagenome (GOLD analysis project Ga0315534, IMG submission 203094) | Salt marsh sediment microbial communities from the Plum Island Ecosystem LTER, Massachusetts, United States - Salt Marsh Sediment SW1602-40 ... | reverse complement strand
CCATCGATTATGGACAGGTGGATGCCATTGCCGAGCTTTTGAGAAAGATCGCCTTTCGCGAGGGCATCGGTGATTTGTTGGCCCAGGGCATCAGGACCGCTGCTAAAGAGTGGGGCCTGGAAGAGCTTGCGATTCACGTCAAGGGCCTGGAACCTGCGGGCTATGACCCGAGGGTCCTCAAAGGCGTGGGGCTGGGGTATGCCACCTCCGACAGGGGCGCCTGCCACCTGAGGGCCACGTTTTACAAACCCGAACTCGCCGGCATGATTGAACCTGCTGCCATCAAGGGCAAGGCCGCGATGTTTGTGGACTTTGAGGACCGCCTCACCCTTTTTGATACCTTGATCCTGTGCCGTTTTTATCGGGACCTGTACCCCTGGGAATCCTTGTGCGAGATGGTGGAGGGCGTCACAGGCCTAAAAGCAGACCGTGCGATCCTGGCGCGGATCAGCGCTGATGTCTCGAATACGGTTCGCCGATTCAATATTCAGGAAGGATTAAAACGGGAAGATGACAGGCTTCCTGCGCGTCTCTACAAGGAGTCGCTCAAGAGCGGGCACCGGATACGCGAGGCTGAACTCGAAGAGATGCTTTCTGACTACTATCGCCTCCGGGGCTGGGATGAAGAGGGGCGCCCTCGTCATTCTTGAACCGCGAAAGCGAGCGCATTCCCCGCTGCTTGCGGCGGGGTTAGCGAGCGAATCTGAAAATGAAAAACTTCCTTACGGTGAAGATTCCCCTTGGCTTGCCGCGGGGAGGCTTCAATCCATTACTCATGATCCAGTATGCCCCTGATCTTTTTTGAGAGCTGTTTCAGAGAAAAGGGCTTCTGAATAAAGCCATCGCAACCCCGCGCCAGAGTCCGTCGTGCCTCAGCCTCTGCACTGTATCCGCTTGCTACCAGGATCTTGCCGTCTGGGTTGATCTCTTTCATTCTGTCGCAGGCTTGAGCGCCACCCATGTCCGGCATGATCATGTCAAGGAGCACCATGTCTATGCTGTCCTGATGTTTTGCATAAATCTCCACGGCCTCCTGGCCGGTTCTTGCCACCATCACCTGGTAGCCCAAGGCTTCGAGCATCTGCCGGCCAATATCAATGAGCATATCTTCATCATCTACCAAAAGAACCGTCTCGGTCCCCCGCAACAGGTCCCTGGACCGCTCTTGTTCTCTTTGAAGCTTATTCTCATTCGAATAGGGCACGGCGAGCTGGTCTTGGCTGCTACCGGCAGCATCCAGGAATTGCTTGGTCACCTTTGCCCCCTGTTGGATCATCCCCTCTATGTGCTTAAGATGTCCAAAATGAGGATCACGGGCGTCCGTATCCAGAAGCATCAAGGAGACGCGTCCCTGAATGCCGGCAAAGACGTTGTTCAATTCGTGAGAGGCCTGGCCTGTGTGGCTTTGAGCCGTTCTAGGGGCTTCGGTGTTGCCTTGTGGCTCAAGGCCGGCAGCAGGCTCGAGCCTCCGTTTCTGGTCAACGCGCGTCTTTGAACGCCTTTCTTCAAGCCCTGCGGCCCCTTGGTCTTTCACCGCGGGTTGGTTCTCGCCCTTTGTCACCTGAGTCCCCTGCGCCCGAAAGACGCTTCGTAGTGCAGGCGCGAGGCGAGAGATCTTGGGCGAAGTTTTTTTATCCCACCACAGCTCGTATTCGCAGTAGGGACCGCCTTCAAAGAAGCACGTCCTTTCCCATAATCTTGCGGGGGAGAGCTGAAATCCGGTCGGTATCGCCTGGTAGATGCCTTTGGCGAACAGACAGAAATCACGGGTCAGGGGAAGCTCCTTGGACCAGTGCACACGGATCAGGGCATGTGTATCGGAGACCGAGAGGATCTCAATGCTCTGGCCACCGAAAAGCTTGCCGTTCCTTTCTTGGACTCTGCGAATGGCACGCCTCGGGCCGGCCAAGGCCCGGGGCCATCTTGGTTGAGTGCCGCCGTGTTTCGTTTGCCTTCCATGTTCAAAGGCGGCTTTATACACAGCCATGTCGTCGGAGGTGGCCTTTTTGGCTTGCTCCATGATGTCCCGGCACACCTCGATGCTGACACGATTCTTCGGGTTGCTCAAGAAACCCTCGGGATCTTCTCCGTCTGCGAGTCTCCCCTTCAAGGGGGCCCAGAGGAGGTGCAGATTCTCAGGGCGTTTGGCTCTCACGTAGTGGATGAGGGCGCGGGTATTGAAACAGCTTGTTTCACCTTTCATGCGAAGGCATTTCCCCTGAAAAGGATATGCGATGAACCAAAGGGACCGTTCGGGCTCCCACTTCATCCATATGTTGATTGTCGACCGTCCATGTTCATGTGCCCCATTGGCAGGGGACACCTTATAAAGCTTCTTGACCATTCTGCCATAGACCGCTATCAAATACAACACAGACTTGGCTCATGATTGACACTTTGGGACAATGTCCGTTTTCTTGGCTCTACGAGTGTTCTCAAGCCCTTATCCCTCCAGGTGGTCAGCGTCGATCACATGAGGCGGTGCACGGCTTCATCACCCAGCAAGAGGCCTTTGTATGGAAAAAATCATTGTTGAAGGGGGCCACCGTTTACAAGGAACGGTGACCATAAGCGGAGCAAAGAATGCGGCCTTGCCTATACTGGTCTCGGCCCTTCTTGCTGAGGGATGGAGTGTCTATCAAAACGTCCCGGATCTGAGAGATATCAGGACCATAAAGAGCCTACTGACCGACCTCGGGGTCCAGGTAAACACTCAAGGCAGTACCGTCAAAGTCAATGCCGGTACTCTCCGGAGCCATGAAGCCCCTTATGACCTGGTTAAGACCATGCGTGCTTCCGTGCTGGTTCTGGGGCCCTTGCTCGCTCGTCTGGGTCGGGCTCGGGTCTCGCTGCCGGGAGGATGTGCCATCGGTGCGCGCCCCATCAATTTACACCTCAAGGGGCTGGAGCAAATGGGGGCTCACATTTCTCTTGAGCATGGCTACATCGATGCCGAGGTGCCATCCCTCAAAGGAGCGGATATCTATCTCGACACAGTGACCGTAACCGGCACGGAAAACCTCATGATGGCGGCGGCCATGGCCGACGGCGTGACTATCCTGAGAAATGCGGCCCGTGAGCCCGAGGTGGTGGCCCTGGCCACGGCCCTCAATCAGATGGGTGCTCAAATAACAGGGGCCGGGACCCCGGTCGTCACCATTAACGGCGTTGACAGCCTGAAGCCCACGTCCGTTACCATCATACCGGACCGGATCGAAGCCGGCACCTTCATGATCGCAGCGGGTGTGACCCATGGGAATATCAAGATTATCGGGGCTCAACCGGGTCACCTGGCCGCGGTGATCCATAAAGTGCGACAAGCAGGCATCACCGTTGAGCAGGAACCTGATGGGCTGCGTGTCGTCTGCGAGCAAACCCTTTCCAGCGTTGACGTCAAGACCCTGCCCTATCCGGGGTTCCCGACCGATATGCAGGCCCAGTTTATGGTGCTCATGTGCTTGGCCCCGGGCCTGAGCGTTATTTCTGAAACCATCTTTGAAAACCGGTTTATTCACGTGAGCGAACTCCAGCGGATGGGCGTAGACATCAAGGTCTCGGGCCACACGGCCGTGGTCCAGGGCGGCCGACCCATGACCGGGGCCCCTGTCATGGCCACGGACCTGAGGGCCAGCGCCTCATTGATCCTGGCGGCCCTGGCAGCGGAAGGGACGACTGAGATTTCCCGAGTCTATCACATAGACCGGGGCTATGAAGCCATCGAAAAGAAGCTGGCTCAATTGGGCGCCAGGCTGTGGCGGACAGGGGGATCAGCGTCGCCCAAGTGATTGGTAACGTTCAAAAGTTGAGGCAGACCCCATCAGCATGCAGTTAAAGGGATAGGGAGGATCGCTGAACGTAGGCATACAGCCATTGCCACCTACACGAATGGCATAGCTGTTTAAAGGCATTGGATGCCGAAGAGAAGCGATTGTCCCTATCCCGGAGTTGGTCATACACAAACACACGATGCCACAACTTTTGAACGTTACCAAATGAGTTGTTCAAAGTCTCTGTCAATGACCTTGACGTAACATCGCGCCTGATGCACGCCGGCGATCCTCCACAGGTCTATGCCAGGCCCCTGATCCCCGTCCTTCTGGCCTTCATGGGCGGCATCACGATGGGCCTTTATTTGCCCGCACTCCGAGGCGTGTGTTGGGCAGTCTCGGGTGCCTTCCTCTCTGGCGTTTTCCTGGCCTGGAAGGGTCGAAAGGTTCGCCTGCTTCCCCTTGTTCTCTTCTTTCTTCTTGGCTACTGGAGCCTTCAGGGTTGGATCGCACCCCGTCTGCCAACCAACCATGTGTCCCGCTTTATTGACGACCATCCCTGGCATATCATTGGTCGCTTGGATGGCCGTCCTCAGTGCATGCCGGACCGCACACGCTTCACCCTCAGGGCAGAATCCCTTACCAGAAAACGGGCGTGTTATCCGGTCACCGGCGCCATACGTGTCACCGTTCGCGGAACGGTCAACCAGCTTCATTCAGGCGACAGGATCGCCTGTCTGGCAAAGATCAAGGAGATCAGAAACTTCAACAACCCAGGGGGCTTTGACTACCAGCGATACATGGCCTTTCGAGGCATCAGGGCCTCGGCATTCATCTCCAAGCAAGAGTTCTTGATCAGACTCCATGCCGCTGGAACCGGCCGGCTTTATGAACGCCTTCAGCGCGCCAGGGAGGCCGTATCCCGCTTGATCGAAAAGGTTCCGCCGCAGGATGCCAGAGGCCTGCTGAAAGCGCTCATCATTGGAGATCGAAGTGAAGTTTCTCCAGAAACTCGGGCGGTTTTCAATCGGGTTGGGATTTCACACCTGCTGGCTATTTCAGGACTCCACATCGGCATGGTGGCCGTCCTTGCCTTTTTTGCCTTCCGCTATCTGCTGGCGCGATCCCACAGGATCCTTTTGGGGACCTGGGTCACTCGCGGGGCCGCCTTGATGAGTGGCTTGCCGGTGCTCTTTTACGGTCTGCTGGCCGGCATGTCCCCTCCCACTCAGCGGGCGGTAATTATGGTGATGGCCTTTCTCGTCGCCCTGCTGTTGGAACGCGAACATGATATGATCAACACCTTGGCTTTTGCCGCCCTTGCCATTCTGATCATCAACCCTACAGCCCTTTTTGAAGTATCCTTTCAGCTCTCTTTTGTCGCCGTGTTTGCCATTTTGTACACGCTGAAAAAACTTCCCTTTGTGTTGAAACTGAGGAAAGGCCCGTTGACCACGCTGAAGAGATTGGCCCTCTTTTTACTCGTTTCCGCGGCAGCCATTTTGGGGACCTTGCCCATCACGCTGTATTACTTCAACCAGACATCCCTCATCGGGCTCTTGACCAACTGTCTCATGGGACCCCTGGTGGGGTTCGTGGTCGTGCCCCTGGGACTTTTGGCCGTTCTTATTTTGCCGGTCGCCCCCAGCGGGTCTCTTTGGATCATGAAAATGGCGGTTGCCGTGATGCAAGGCGGCTTGAGCCTGGCCGCCATGTTTTCAAAATGCCCTTTTGCTGCGGTGAAGACCGTTACCCCCAGTTTTCTTGAGATCGGGCTTTACTATGTCCTTGCATGGACGCTTTTTAGGTTGAGGCAAAGCCGCCTGGCAAAGGCCCTGCTCTTGGGCATCGCACTCGTTGCCTTGGCAGATGGCGCCTATTGGGCCGAACAACGATTCGGCAATCATGATTTAAGGACGACCTTCATCGATGTTGCACAGGGAAACGCAGCCCTCCTGGAACTCCCCGGGGGGTCGTGCATGCTGGTGGACGGCGGGGGATTTTATGACAATCGCTTTGACGTGGGGTCAAGGATCGTGGCACCCTTGCTGTGGCACAAAAAGATTGCTACCGTGGAGACCCTGGTGCTTTCTCATCCCAACTCGGACCACCTGAATGGGCTTCTGTTTATTGCCAGGCACTTCCATGTGCAGACAGTCTGGATGAACCGAGAGGATGTAGCCAATGAGCAGTACCAAGAGTTGCTCCACATTATTTCAGAAAAAGACATCCGCATCGTGGGATTAGAAGAGCTGTCGAGGCCACGAACCATCAACGGAGTGCGATTCCAAGTCCTTTATCCTCCTGAAGACTTTTTGGAACGCAAAGCCCAAGACCCTTGGCGCACGCCAAATAACAACTCCCTCGTCTTGAAGGTCACCTTTGACCAAGTTTCATTCCTCCTGCCAGGAGACATTGAAGCCGAGGCAGAAAAGGAGCTCACTGCCTTGGCAGGCAGGGCCCTCAAGAGTGACATCCTTCTGGCTCCTCACCACGGGAGCAAGAGCTCCAGCACACCAGGCTTTCTCAATTTCGTGCATCCTGACATAGCTGTTATTTCAGCCGGTTGGAAGAATATGTTCGGATTTCCTCATCAGGAGGTTCTTAAGCGTTATCAGCTTCAGGGTTGTCAGATATTTCGTACGGATCACGGGGGTGCCATTACCATCACCACAGACGGCAGCCACCTGCGTGTCAAACCTTTCTTATCCGGCCGTGCACAACCATACCCTTCCGAAGCATGAGATCACCCCAACGTTGCAAATGGCTTGCGCAAAGCCTTGCTATCTGGATATCATTCGGCAACAATGTGAGTGGTTGGATTCTGCACTGTAAGATGTTCAAAAAGAGTAACATTTTAGCCCTTTGAAAATGCTATCCGCATGCGGACGACTGGAGAGCGAGGTAAACATCCTTCGTGAGCAGCCATAAAAAAATAACCCTCTGGATCATGGCAAGCCTGGGAACCTTTTTCATCTTCCTGGTAGTCCTCATGGCTCTCCTGCCCACGTTAGTCAACCTTGAACCGATCAGAGAAAAAATCCTGGCCAATATTTCCAGGACCGTTGGCGGCCCAGTGGAATGCGAGCGGCTTGATCTCTCATTTTTGCCCCGTCCTCGGGTGGTCATTGACCGGGTTGGTCTATCCATCCCCGAACAAGTGACCGCCAATCTGGGGTCCGTCACCATCTATCCCAAGATCCTACCCCTCCTCAAGGGAAAACTGCGCCTCGCCGAAGTAAAACTGGCAGCGCCCGTTTTCACCGTGAAGGGCAGGAAAAAAGGGCAGGAAAAAGCCAGGGAGCAACCGAAACGGTTTTCTCTTGCGTCTATTCAGGAAACAATCGCTCCTGCATTGGCTGTTCTGGCATCGAAGGCCCCGGGCCTGGTCGTACAGGTGGAAAACGGCCGGCTGAATCTTGGCGAAGCAAACCAGGCTGTTTTTCGGTTCCAGGATATTCGCACCACCATGGATCCCCCCGCCAACCCACTCAAGATGGATATCACGGGCTTCAGTGTCGAGAAGGCCGACCCGAGGGATTCGCACGCCAGGGCGGCAGAATCTCCGACCCCTTTGGGCCTTCATCCGCCAAAGGGAAAATGGGTCATCAAGGGCCAGAGCCTGAAGGCCGCTCTTCATGTGGATGGGGATAAGATGACGGTGTCTCTTGCCGAACTCAATCTCGATCAGCCCCAGATCAATGCCACCGGAACATTTTTTTTGGATCAAACGCCTCCGCGAGTCACCTTGGAACTTGAAGGCAGCGAGGTAGACGTCCCCTCGGTTCGGGACACAGCCCTCACCCTGGCAGGAGATATCCCCGTCACCGGAAAGATCTTTCACGTCGTCAAGGGAGGCCAGGTCCGCCGGATCCGTCTCACGAGTCATGGACGTTCGCTGCACGAGTTGGGCAAGTTGGAAAACATGGTTATTGAAGGCGACATGCTCAAGGGGAAGATCTGCGTACCGAAAGTGCGCTTGGATCTGGACGACGTCAATGGGGCTGTCGTCATTTCTGACGGCATCCTTCACGGGAAAAATCTTGAAGCACGGACCGGCAATACCCGGGGAAGCGAAGGGACCTTGAAACTGGGCCTTCACGGGAAAAAGGCGCCCTTTCACCTGGATCTGCTGGTCCAGGCGGACCTGGCTCAACTGCCTGCCTTTCTGAAACAGGTGGTTGGAAACCAGTCTTTTGCCAAAGAGATGGCCCTTGTCGAAGACCTTAAGGGCCATGGGACCGGGAGGTTGGTTCTGGGCGAAACCACCGGGTCCATCAAAACGCGTGTGGATGTTTCGACATTCAATCTGTCCGGCCATTACCGGCGAATCCCCTATCCTCTGGAAATCATCGGCAAGGGTTTCTCCTATGATGAGAGGACCGTCCAGGCAAAGCAGTTGAAGGGCAAGGTGGGACAGTCCAGCTTTTCCGGCCTTTCCGTCGGGTTTGATTGGAGACAAGAGCCCCGCCTGGAGCTTCAATCCGGGCGGTCCGAGATCGTTTTGGGGCAGCTCTATCCATGGCTTGCCTCGTTGGACAGTATGAGCGTCCATCTGAAGACCTTGAAACGGGCGGAAGGTGTGGTCGCATTCTCTGGACTGCGTTTCAAAGGACCCTTGTTCAAGCCTGCAGACTGGCACTGGCAAGTCCGGGGGGAGATCGGGCGTCTCGCCGTGGAAACGAGCCTGTTGCCGGGGCCCGCACAGGTGACTGGAGGAGACTTTGATGCCACTGAGCAGGCGTTTTCTTTTAGAAACGCCCAGGTCTCCATACTGGATGCCTCGTCCAACATGTCAGGCGTTCTGGACGACTACCTGAAAGGCCTGAACAGAGTGGATATGACGCTTCAAGGAGATATGGGACCGGAGGCCACCCAATGGGTTTCACACACTATCCGCCTGCCACGCCAGTACTACATCCGCCCCCCCCTGTCTGTGTCGCAGGGTCACCTGGTGTGGCACAGGGGCGCCAAAACCTCTTTTGCTGGCGACCTGGTTGTCCAGCATGGCCCCGAAGTTTCTCTAGATATTCTTCGAAGTCCCGAAGCACTGATGATCAGGGACCTCACGGTCCGAGACGCGGATTCTAGCGCTTCCTTGAAACTGGGCCTTGAAGCGAGGGAGTTCAGTCTGGAATATGCCGGCCACTTGACCAAGACAACCATGGATAACCTTCTGGCTGGAAATCAATGCTGTCATGGATGGATACAAGGAGAGCTCATCGCACGCATTCTCCTGGATCAACCCGCGAAATCCACGGTTCAGGGAAAACTCAAGGGCGAAGATTTTATACTCCCCTTGAATCTGAAACCGCCGGTCAGCATGGACAGCTTTTCTGTGAATGCCGCAACGGACCATGCCCAGGTGGAATCGGCTATTTTCACGTGGGCAGACCAGCGCATGGTCCTTGGAGGAAGTGCCAAGGTCTCCCCGGACGGCGTGGTGCTGGATATGGATCTTTCAGCCGACGCTCTTGAATGGGATAAGGTGGAAGGACTCATGGGGCACGGGCATGGAAACAAAGATATGCCCCAGGACCAAGCGTCATGGAACCTGCCCGTGCGAGGGGCCCTCAGATTGCAAACCAAACAGTTTACATATCATCAGTTTACGTGGAGCCCGTTTCACGCTGACCTCTCTTTTGCCGCCCATGGCGTCCATGTTGCAGTCACCGAGGCGAACTTGTGCGGCATTGCTACGCCGGGAACCCTGAATATATCCCCCGGGGAGCTGCTCCTGGATTTCAAACCGGTATCCAAGAACCAGGACTTGGCCCCAACGCTCACCTGCCTGGGGGAAAAGAAGGGTGTGGTGACGGGCAAATTCGACTTGGACGGCCAAGTCATGGCACAGGGAAGGGGTCAAGGGATTCTCAAATCCGTCCATGGAAACTTGGAGTTCCTTGCCAATAATGGACGCATTTACCGCTATGGGGTGCTGGCCAAGGTTTTCGCTTTTCTCAATCTCACCGAGGTGTTCACGGGACAGTTCCCTGACCTGACCAAGGAAGGATTTGCCTACCATTCCATGACGGCCAAAGGAACGCTTCAAAAGGGCAAACTCGTGCTGAAGGATGCTATGATAGATGGCCCTTCCATGAGCATCGGCTGGGAGGGTGATATTGATCTCGCCGACAAGAAGCTGGACATCAGGGTGCTGGTGGCCCCCCTGAAAACTGTGGATCTCATTGTTGGCAAGATTCCGCTGGTCAAGGATGTGCTCAACGGGACCCTGGTTTCCATTCCCGTGAAGGTAACGGGCGATTGGTCGGATCCAAAGATTACCCCCCTCTCCCCTTCAGCGGTTGGATCCGGATTACTAGGAATGATGAAGAGAACCCTCCAGCTTCCTCTCAAGATCATACAACCTGCGGCCCCGGATAAGAATTGATGCTGGTGTCGTGCAAGGCGGTTTATCCCTCCAGGTTCCCAAAACTGGCATCACTTTTCTCAATATATAACCTTATTTACCCAACATGCCGAATGCAGTTTTCCGCCTCGCCTAATATAACTGCTCGGAAACAAAAGATAAAATACTTCATCTCATGCCTTGGCACGATGCTTTCATACAACCTACGCAGTGGGTTGCCAGTGGATGGAGGTGTGGCGTTTACATATGGGTGTGGCGTTGAATGCGACTTTCTTTGTAGATGTGACTGTATTCGTATTTTTTGTATCTTCTTTCTGCTGTTTGATTTCGGGAGGATGCCTGTTTTTGCTTCGCAGCATTGACAGAATGTTATGACCTCAAGGACAGTAGGGCTTCAACTTGGCTCTGCCTTTATCCTAAGCCCTTGAAGCCAGCGCCTGTCGCCACCGACCAAGATTTGGTTTGCTTGGTTTCAGGGGCTTCACCCAAGGCACGAAGCGAGGTTTTCTCCTTCGTGTGAAACCTCCTTTTTAGGGCCCCGGTGTTATGGAACACACCCGGGGCCTTCTTTGTCCGGGAAGACTCACGCCCGTCTCTTTTCCCGTACCCGGGCTTTCCCCCGTGCTCGACTTCAGGGCCGTCTTCCCTTTGCATAATTATTGCATATTATCATTTTATGATTATGTTGGACAAGAGAAGTGAGGCTCCCAGACCAAAGGTCGGGGCTTGCAGGAAGCAGGCCGGTCAGCCTTAACAATGAGGAGGAACGATGTTTGAAGTTTCAGAAAAAGCAAGAAAGATGGTCAAAGAATTCCTGAAAGGCAGGCCCATGTCGCCCGTCAGAATTCTGGCTTCCATCGGTGGATGAGGAACACCTTCGCTGGCGATGGCTCTGGATGAGTCTCAGGAAGGTGATGAAGTTTTTGATGAGGACGGTTTGTCCTTTGTGGTAGACAGGCAATTGTTTGAAATGGCCAAGCCTATCCGTGTCGATTTTACCATCACGTACAAGGGCGGTGAATTCGCCATTTCTTCTACCATTTTTGAGAACACGTGTTTCCTGGCCGAGGATATTCATTCCTGTCAGAGTTCTTGCAGTCTTTGACGATCACGGGGCAGATGCCGATGGATCCAAGAATGGCGTTGCCCCTGTTTATCTGCCGCCGTCCGCTAACCCGTCTTGGCATTGTGTCCCGTCCCAGTATCGATGGTTTCGTAAAAAGTCGATTTTGCTCACTGCGTGAACAAAAGACTTTTTCGAGTTCATCTTTATTGACGAGGCCCCCCATTCTTGATATCAAGCCAGATGATGAAGCGTGTTGTGTCGATCATGCTTGTGTTTGCTTTGGTTGGGTGTGGTGGAGTGGTACTAAAACGCCAACTCGATCGCGTTGAATTGGGAATGTCCCAAGACGACGTCTTACAGATCCTTGGCGAACCGTACAGAGAGACGGGTCAGGACGTGGCTGATCGTGGGAGCCCTATGGTATGGGAATACAAGAAAGTTGGCATATCCATATCAACGGACGACGATGCCCCCACCCCGGAGGACAAGAAAGCGGAAAGGTATGACATCCATTTTATCAATGGCAAGGTCACCAAAATCACCAGGGCTGTTGATGGAAAAATGGTGGAGTGATCTTGAGGACCGCATCCGCCGATGGTCAAAGCATCAAGGCGCCCAAAGCGCATCGCGCAGGCCGGACCTCCGCTCAATGCGACGGGAGGTGGCGGCGCGAAACACCGCCTCGTCTCCCCATATCTCAACACGCTCCTTGGCGCGAGTGATCCCCGTATAGATGAGTTCCCGCGTCAATATGGGAACATCCCTGTCAGGCAAAAGAAGGAGCACCCGGCCGAACTCGGATCCCTGGCTCTTGTGAACGGTCATGGCATAGACGGTTTCGTGTTCAGGCAACCTGAGGGGATGGAATTTTCGCACCGCACCATCCGGGGCCAAGAAAAAAGCGCGAAGCTCATCATTGGCTCGAGTATCCGGCAGAATGATTCCTACATCTCCGTTGAACAGGCGCAGATGGTAGTCATTGCTGGTAATCAAGACAGGACGGCCGGCATACCATCTTCTCTGTCTTTCTATGAGCTTTTCCCTCTCAAGGATTTGCTCCACCAATGCGTTTAGAGCCATCACGCCGTAGGGCCCTTGTCTGATCGCACATAGAATCCGAAATCTATCGAATCGCTGAAAAACCTCCAGGGTATCCGGGGTGTCACGACCTTCCAGGTACGCTTTAAAGCCTCCCAAGATCTTGTCCTTGAGGATGTGTGGCAACCCATCAGGCCCGGGCAGGTTCCTCCACTTGATATCTCTATATCGGCCGCCCATCAGCAGTGTGATCGAGCGATCAGCGTCGCCTGCATTGACCGCCTGGCTGACCATACGGATACCGCTCTCACTGCCAAAGCGAAAGGTCTTCCGGAGTTGAACAATACAGTCCTCGATGCCGGAACCCTCTTCTCCATCGGACTGTACGAGGATCTCGTATCCCGTGACCTCTTTGAGATGGTTTCGGAAAGACCTTGAAAATCCGTGGACATGACCCGTATCACAAATATCGCCGAGAACGGCCCCCGCCTCCACTGAGGCGAGCTGATCCTTATCCCCCAAGAGGATCAACCGGGCCTGCGGGGCAAGAGCCTGGGTCAGCTTGGATACCAAGGCCAGGTCAACCATGGAGGCCTCATCCACGACAGCTACATCAACAGGCAAGAAGTTCCTGGCGTGATGACGAAAATAGGGGGAGCCGGGAATGCTTCCAAGCAGACGATGCAGCGTCGAAGCCTCTTCGGGTATAGCCTCCTTGATCCTGTCCGAACAATGCAGCCCTGGCTTGCCACGCTTGATTGCTTCCTGCAACTTGGCGGCAGCCTTTCCCGTGGGAGCGGCAAGGGCTATTCGAAGCTTTCTTGAGTGGGGTTGTTCTAAGATCAAGGCCAGGATTCTGACAACCGTTGTGGTTTTACCTGTTCCAGGGCCTCCGGAAATCACACAGAATCTCTTCATCAATGCGGTAAAGGCGGCCACTTGCTGCCAGTCTATGGCTTCACCTTGGCCTGTGGGCCGCGAAATGAAGGTGGCGCCAAAAATCCGTCCCAAACCCTCCCTGAGGCGTGTCAGGTCGATATCTTCTTCATCCTCGAGAACCCGCCTCCTGATCCAATCGGCCAGTTTTTCCTGATAGTCCCAGTAACGGTACAAATACAGCCGGGATCTGTCGTCAAGAATGAGCGGGGCATACTCGCCCGGTTTTCCGACCACAGCACTTTTTCTGAGCTTGTTGCACCAGTCATTCAATCGGGGGCAAACAACACGGTCCTTCCCGTCCTGTCCACCCAATAACCGGTTTCCGTCCACGCTCGTCAGATCAAGACAGATGTGGCCCTGGCTCGTGTAGTGGCTCACCATGGCCGCTGCAAGCCACAGCTCTGGGCTACGGCTACCAGCCAGTCGCCCCATAAAGCCGGCAAAATGGATGTCCAGGGGAGAGAATAGTCCCCCATGGTAAAGCCGGTTTAGATCTTCCTGTTTCATCGCTTCATGACTGACGGCAAAACCCGTTTGGTTCTTCTCCCGATTAGTTGATGGAAAGGGTTCGAGGGGTCAAGGGTTCAAGGGGTCGAGTGTTTCATTTCTAACGATTTCACACTTCCTTATTTGCGATCCAAGCGCGTATCCTTCATCAGGGAATCTTCTTGTTGTTTTGTAAATTGCTAAACATGATGGTTTCGTAAAAAGTCGATTTTACTCACTCCGTGAACATTTTGGGGGCCCTTAAGATGTTCAGCTAAAATGCTAAGACTCGGGCCAACGCCCTCAGACAGTTAGCATTTCTTAACGCTGAAGATCTTAAGTGCCTTTCTCCCAAAATGCTCAATATCGTTCGCAAAATACTTTTTACGAGTCTGTCAAACATAGCTGAGAGGACATTTGCCAAACCTTTAATCGTCTATAATGCTTAAGCATTTTACTCGAACCCTTGAACCCTCGAATCCTTATGATTCTATCAACTCTTTCGGAGATGATCCCAAAATAACTATAAATCATTTGACTTTGTTGAAAGAATCAGGTTATCATATTAGCAATCAATAAAGGGCCGTCTTGATTGGCGGTCCGGTTTCGCTCTCAGGGAAGATCCATTTGTCAAGCGTGGCAACCTGAAGTCTGGAACTATGAGAATTTCTTTGAAAGGAGGGTGTCACAATGGCCGATGGAACTGTGAAGTGGTTTAATGACCAAAAAGGCTACGGCTTTATTGAGCAGGAAGATGGCCCGGATGTATTTGTTCATCATTCAGGGATCAATGCAGCGGGTTTCAAATCTCTCAATGAAGGCGACAGGGTGACCTTTGATATCGAGCAGGGCACAAAAGGTCCGTCCGCAGTGAACGTCACTACCGTTTAGGTCGTTTTTCAAAGCCGAAACAGGGCATTTCATCGATTCAGATGGAATGCCCTTTTTTTATCAATAGCCGGAATTGAAGCCTCCCCGCGGCAAGCCACGGGGAATCTTCACCGTAAGGAAGTTTTTCATTTTCAGATTCGCTCGCTAACCCCGCCGCAAGCAGCGGGGAATGCGCTCGCTTTCGCGGTTCAAGCAATGAGAAGTTACTACGGGGCGCGCCATATTGTTTGCATGTTGACAAGCCCTTAGGTGACATCTTTTTTGAGCCTGGTCAAATCTCATGCTGACTGTCAGTTGACCCCGTGTGCCAGCCAAGAAAATTTTTCGGCAGGTATATCTCACGTCCCGGGCAACCCCTACCCTGCTGCGAATCTTTGATCTCTTGGCCCTAAGGGCTCGCGCAAAAATAACTTCACATTTTGGCATCTCAGCTTCAGCCCATCTTTGACCGATGCCTCATTCGCAAACTCCTCGGAATAGACAACACACAACGCGTCGTCTGTGCCTGCACGGGTAAGTCGTCGCGGGGCCCCCTTGTCAACGGCTTACAAACGACGGTCCAGGCAATCAACAAGAAGCACTTAGATCCTGTTTAATATGCAAACATCATGCAAATGCGATGCGGCAAGACTATTTACCTTCAATTCCAGGTGCTTACCGCTCAACATGGCGAGAACCATCCCCAGAAGGTGGTGCATCAGGGGGTATGGATTGGGAAAAGAAATGCTGTCTTGTGCAATAAAAGTAACACGAGGTATCGGGGCTTACCTTCGACAGCCGAGTTCATCAAGTCTGGATCCTAAACTCATTAACAAGCCAATCGGGCAAATGCCTCCTGAGATTCAGGTCTCCTCGGGCGAGCAGCGAAAGACATTGCGCACCCCTATAGACGTCCGGAAAGTATTCCGCTTCGTAGATTGCCATCCCGTTACCAATCTTGCACTGATGGGGATCCGAGAACACCATGTACGTTCGGCACACAAGAGGCCTGCTTTCATAGACGCGACAAGACCCATCATTAGACAAAAAAGGACACGGAATGTGTGCTTCAAAGTGTCGGTCCTGTAAATCTTCGTCGTATTCGCCGTCAAGGGCTATAGGCCCGGGATAGTACGCCCTTTTCTTTTCGATTTCTGAAAGAATACTCATCCTGGCAGAAGAATCGAGGCACTTCTCGAGACACCTGCGAATCATTTCTGCCTCAATGGGAGTTGTCTCAATGATGTGATGACAACACGCCGTGCAGCCTTCTCGGCAGAAACTGGCTTCTGAAAAAGGCGCAAGACTCTTTGCAAACATTTCATATATGACATGCAACTTCTCTAGCGCCTCTCCTAAGTCAATTTGCGCTCCCTGATCGTACAGACCGAACACCTCTGCGGAGAGAAAGCTGAGCAGGTTCTCGATAGCTCTGTTTGTCTGTTCGATATCGAATACGACCCTTGCCTTTCCGTACTCGAATACGCCGTATGTGATCCCCTTTTTACCGCAGCAATCGCCATATCTTTTTCCACTTCCACAAGGGCACATATCCATTTTCGGTAACATTGATGGTCTCGGAAAAAGTCTTTTGTAAGCGAAATTGAGCCTTTTGGGGAGAAAGCACTTGAGGTGTTCAGCGTTAAGAAATGCTAACTGTTTGAGTGGGTTAGACCGAGTTGACCGCAGAGCTTCACTGCGTGTTAGCATTTTAGCTGAGCACCTCAAGGGCGCCCAAAATTTTCATGGAGGGAGCAAAACGGCCTTCTTGCGAAGCCGTCAATATGAAAAAGGGGCAGGGCAGCTTAACTGCCCTTAACCCCTTGATATTCTTGGAGCCAGCGATGGGATTCGAACCCGCGACCTACTGATTACGAATCAGTTGCTCTACCCCTGAGCTACGCTGGCTCAACATCTTAAAAATTTACTGCATTCGCCTCAAAAGATCAAGCGAGATTTGTCTGCGCATCGGGACCTGAAGCCCTCAGCCCCTTGAACGAGTCAGGATTCTATTCTATATAGCGAACGTCTCAGACTGACACATTTTTTCCGCAAACGGATATCGATATCATATGAAACGCTTGGGGCATTCCATTGGTGATCTGTTAACGATGCTCATGGACGCTAGGGGGCGCGTGAACTGCACGGGCCTGTCTGGGGCTGAACGGGCCTACCTGCTGTACCGACTGTACGGCGAGCTCAACCGCCCCCTTTTCCTCCTGTGCGCCACGGCAAAAGAGGCCGAACGTCTGGCTCAGGATCTCAGTTTCTTCTGTGGCAAGACGCAGGCTCAGATCATTACCTTCCCAGCTTATGACATTCTTCCCTTTAGGCATTTGTCGTATCACCCTGAAACCGCGTGTCAACGGATCGAGGCCCTCTACCGAATGATAACCGCCTCTGAACCCCCTATGATCATCACCACGGTTTCTGCCGTACTGCAAAAGGTGCTGCCCAAAGAGGCGCTCGCTCGCTTTGCCGAATATCTCTTGCCGGGTGAGGAAACGGAGCGGGAGGTTTTGCTAGGAAAACTGGTTCAGGGAGGTTATCAAGAGACCATCCTGGTAGAGGAGGCCGGAGATTTTGCCGTTCGAGGCGCCCTGATCGACGTCTTTCCGCCTCTTTATCCTGATCCTATCCGCATCGAGTTCTTCGGCGACACCATAGAATCCATTCGAACCTTTTCTGCCCAAGACCAGCGTTCCATCAAGGCCCTGTCCGAGGTCACACTCCTTCCGGCAACGGAAACCATCCTTGAGCCCTCGGAGATCGACAGGATCGCGACCCGTGTCCGCAGGCAGGGCCAACGCCTTGAGATGCCCGGCATGCGTATAGAGCAGATCGTCGAAGGGGTCAGGGCCCAGGATCAGTTTCCCGGCATCGGCGGGCTCATATCCCTGATCTATCCCCACCTCGACACCCTGTTTGACTATTTTCCTGCGCAGGCACTTCCCGTCCTGATCGATCCCGCAGCCATCGAGAATGCAGCCTTTGAGACCGAGGAAACAGTCACGAAAAACTACCTGGCTGCTGCCAGTGAGGGGCACCTCTGCGTGGAACCCGAAGCCCTGTACATGACCTGGTCTGAGGTTGAGGCTGGGTTCCGTCATGATCGCCACCTTGTCCTCAAAGTGGTCCCGGTGACAGACGGAGCGGCTGCCTGCAACTTCGTGGTCGGCACGAACGACCTGGTCACCCACGAGCTGAAGGCTCGCGGCGAACCCGAGGCCTTGCTGCGACCGTTGGTGGAATGGATCAACCGCGCCCTTCAGGACGGTTTAGTGCCATATCTCGTGTGCCGCACCACAAAACAGGCCAGGCGACTGGAGGGACTGCTCGTACCCTATGGTCTTGATCTTCGGCTCTTCGAAACCTACCTGTCTGGAGAACATGTCGGGAAGGCCCCAACGATCTGTCTGGGCGAGCTTTCTTCCGGCTTCATCTGGGCCAACGACGGCCTGGCCATCATTACCGAGGATGAGGTCTTTGGCCCCAAACACCGGCTGCCCCGGACGCCAAGGAAGGAGCCAAGGACACCGTGGGTGGCCTTTGAAGACCTGAAAGCAGGGGATCTTGTCGTTCACATGGAACACGGTGTCGGCCGATACGCGGGCCTTGTCAAGCTGGAGGTGACAGGCCTCACCAACGACTTTCTTCTCGTGGAATACAGGGACGGCGACAGGCTCTATGTCCCGGTGGACCGGATGAACGGTGTCCAAAAATACGTCGGGGTCGATGGTATGACTCCCCGTTTAGATAAGATGGGGGGCAGATCATGGGAGCGGGTCAAGACGCGAGTCAAGAAATCCATCCGGAAGATGGCCGGGGAGCTACTCAAGCTCTATGCCTGGCGAGAGGTTCAGAAAGGGCACGCCTTTTCCCCACATGACCGGTACTTCCGGGATTTTGAAGCGGCCTTTGAATACACAGAGACACCGGACCAGACCCGCGCCGTAGAAGAGGTGATGGCGGACATGGAATCTCCGGTGCCCATGGACAGGCTGATTTGTGGTGATGTGGGGTATGGAAAGACCGAGATTGCCCTGAGGGCCGCCTTTAAGGCGGTCTGGGACAACAAGCAGGTCGCCTTCCTGGTCCCAACGACCGTGCTGGCTGAACAGCATTTTCAAACCTTTAGGAGGCGCTTCGGGCCGTATCCGATTGAGATAGAAACCCTCAGCAGGTTCCGCTCTCCAAGCCAGCAGCGGGCGGTTGTAGAAAAACTCAAGAAAGGGCAAGTAGACATTGTGGTAGGCACTCATCGTCTTCTGCAAAAGGATATTACCTTTAAAGATCTGGGCCTTCTCATTGTCGACGAAGAGCAGCGCTTCGGTGTGGCGCACAAGGAAAGGCTGAAGCAACTCCGTCGCAGCGTGGACGTCCTGGCCCTGACGGCCACACCAATACCCAGGACGCTCCACATGTCTCTGATGGGTATCCGGGACATGAGCGTCATCGCAACACCGCCGGAGTACCGCTATGCCATCAAAACATATATCTGCCCCTTGGACGACACCATCATCGCAGAGGCCATTCGCAGAGAGATTCAACGGGGCGGGCAAATATTCTTTGTCCACAATAATATCCACACCATCCCTGGGATGGCCCGTCACCTTCAAGGACTGGTAGCAGGCGTTCGGATCGGGATGGCCCACGGGCGACTGGACGACGAAGCGCTTGAAAAAGTCATGTTGCAGTTCTTGCATCACGAAATCGATCTGTTGGTATGCACCACTATCATAGAATCAGGCCTGGATTTCCCGTCGGCCAACACTATCTTGATCAATCGGGCCGACAAGTTCGGACTGGCCCAAATCTACCAGCTTCGAGGGCGTGTGGGGCGGGGGGATGAGCGGGCCTATGCATACCTGTTCATACCCCGTGAAAGTGCCCTCACCAGAGAGGCGCAGAAACGCCTGAAGGTTCTCATGGAACATAGCGATCTTGGATCCGGGTTTCGGATCGCCATGAGTGATCTCCAGATACGCGGCGGTGGAACCATCCTCGGCCCCACCCAGTCCGGGCAAATTGCCTCGGTGGGCCATGAGATGTACCTACAGCTCATGAAACGTGCCATGAGTGAACTCAAGGGCGAACCTGTTGAACTGGAGGAAGAGCCTGAAATTATGGGGGGCCACTCAGCCTACATCCCTGAAACCTATATTTCTGATATTGATCAGCGCCTCACGATTTACAGGCGGCTGGCAAGGCTTACCGACACCTCTGAACTCGAAAATTTGCGCGAAGAACTTCGAGATCGCTTCGGCCCACTTCCGGCAGAGGCCACAGCCGTGCTGGAAAAAATCATGCTGAAGGTCTTGTGCAAGAAAATAGGCATCCAGCGCCTGGACTTACACCCCAAGAGAACGGTGTTCACCTTTTCCGAAAACACGCGTGTGCGAGCCGAGCAAATAACCCGCCTGATCCAACAAGACCCACAGCGCTTCAAGTTCAGGCCCGATTATGTGTTGGAGGCAAAGGCCTCGTGCGATGGCGCCACTGACGCCATAGACTTGACCAAAAAGGTATTGCAAGAACTACTGTGACGTGCTACCGACTTCCCGTCTAGAAAAAGCCCAAATTGGCGTCGGACAGGATGAATGCTTTTCAGTAACCGGCTGAAATGAAAAATCCCCATAAAGCGGCAATGGTCTCCTTGGTCCTCCTTCTTGTTTCAGGGTGTACGAACAAGAATAATGCCGGAACCGAAGGTCAAGCCATCATCCAGGTTGATGACCAGATCCTGACCCTGGCTGAATTCAACGAATTTTTTGAGCCCGTTTGGATGAGCTATCCCCATGAGCCGAACGGCTCCGAGCCGAGTTTGCACGAGGCTCGCCTCAGGTTCTTGTTGCAACTTCTTGAGGAGATGATCATCCTCAGGCGGGCGGAGGAGCTTGATTTACGTGTCTCCACCCAGGAACTCGAAAAGGCCGAAGGCCTTATCAAACGGGGTTATGGCGAAGGAAGCTTTAAGGCCATGTTTATGAAGCAGGCTGTCTCCCTGGAAACATGGGAGAAAAAGCTTAAGAGGCAGCTCCTTATTGAAAAAGTTACGCGCCAGGAACTTTTGAAGAACATCTCTGTTACCCCGGAAGAAATAACAGACTACTATGAACAGCACCGTGAAGAATGGGCTCACGCAAAACAGGTCCGCGTGCATCAAATCCTGCTGCCTGACAGGCAACAAGCCGACCGTGTCTTGAAGCGTCTCAAGAAAGGCGAAGGCTTTGTCACCCTGGCCCGCACCTATTCCACAGCGCCGGAGTCTGAACGAGATGGGGATATGGGGTACGTGGTACGCGGTCAGCTCCCGAAATGTCTTGAGGACCCCATATTCACTTTAAGCAAGGGCGCGCTGAGCCCTGTCATCAAAACACCTTACGGCTACCACATCTTCAAGGTCTCGGAAACAAAGGACGCCGGCAAGCCCGACATTGACGACTGGATCGAAAAGATAAAGGCACGCATCCGGCGGGACAAGCTGGAAGCGGCCTACGGCCCGTGGTTGGACAAGCTGCGGTCACGGTATAAGATCACGGTCAGCAAGGAAATGATCTGATGGAGAGACAATCGGTTGCGATGAAGGTTTTCGTTAAAGCACTGATCGCGCTTGGCTTGGTCTTGGGGGCTGTGGCGGGTCGCGGTGAAGTGGTTGACCGTATTGTGGCCATCGTCAATGACGACGCCATCACCCTTTCCGAACTGAACGAGACCATGGAGCCTTATGCCAGAAAAATCCGCGAGGCTTTCTACGAACCAGAACAAGAACGCAAGATGCTGTTCAAGGTACGGGAGGACATCTTGAACAAGATGATCGACCAGACATTGACAGATCAGGAAAGCCACAGGCTGGACATTTCAGTACTCGAAAGCGATGTGGACCAGAGACTGGAAAAGATCAAGCGCGAACGGTTTTTGACGGAAGAAGACTTACGGAAGGCCCTTGCGGCTGAAGGTTACACCCTGGAAGAATACCGCAAAAAGATGAAGGAGCAAATGCTTCGAATCAAGCTTATCAATGTGGAAGTCAAGTCTAAGATTGCCATTACAGAAGAAGAAATGCAGGCTGACTATGACAAGCACAAGGAAGAATATCAAGAGGCGAAGAAATATCACCTCCGGACCATACTAATCAAGGTTCCGGATCCGGCAACGGCCGAGCAGAAGGAAGACAGCCTAAAAAAGATCAAGGCCATTGCAGATGAATTGAAGGCCGGGGCCGCCTTTGACGAACTGGCAAGGCAGTTTTCTGACGACATCACGGCCAAAGAAGGTGGAGACCTGGGTCTGTTTTCTCTTGAGGAGCTCTCAAATCAATTCCGAGAAACGGTCCGCTGGATGAAGGACGGCGAGATCAGTCCGGTGTTGGAAACCCCGCAAGGGTATCAGATCCTGATGGTTCAGGAGATCCAGCACACACCCGGAAAAACATTCAAGGAAGCCAAGGCGGAAATTGAAGACAGGTTGTTTCGCAAGTTGGTGGATGAAAAGTACGCTAAATGGTTGCAGGGGCTTCGCGAACGGTCGTACATAAAGATCATCCAGTAATCTCCCGGCGAGTGGGTCACCCAAAAAGAACCGCTCATCTGGATGCATCCCTTGGATTTTTCCCTTAACGTTTCAAGAAAGGATAAGCCCATGACGGAACGCAGAAGAAATCCCAGGTACGAGGTCGTCTTGAAGATCCGCTATGAAACAGACGAGGCGTTTGGAGATACTGTGATTCAAAGCCTTAGCTCGGGCGGGCTTTATCTTTCCACCCAGACACCTTTTAATGTTGGCTCTGAATTTGCAATAATCATTGACTTGCCGCAAAAGGAAGAGTGGATTAAGGGCACATGTGAGGTCGTATGGGTCAACGAGATTGACACAGAGACTTATCCCAAGGGGATGGGGGTCCGATTCACCCGGATGGCACCGGAGTACACAAGTCGCCTTGAGGCCTATTTGGGCGACATGAACGTGGAAAAGAGCTGAGTCTTTCATAAGGCTCGAAAAATCAACACACGCACGTCGTGCGATGAGCACCAAACAAAGGTTTTCCTGTGGTCAACAAAGAAACCAGAATCCTGGTCGTTGATGACGATCGAGAGTTTGCCGACAGCCTGGCTGAACACATGTCGGGTTTAGGGCATTCGGTCAAGGTGGCATACGAGGGCCAAGAGGGCCTGGACAGGTTTCGCACAGGTGCCTTTCATTTGGTTCTCACCGATCTTCAGATGCCGGGCATGGACGGCATCGAGTTGCTCCATGAGATCAAGGGGCTGGACAATCGATGTGTGGTGGTGCTGATCACTGGTTTTGGCACCGTCGAATCAGCAGTTACGGCCATTAAAGAAGGCGCTTACGACTTTATTACAAAGCCGGTCAAGTTTGATCAACTCGACGTGGTCGTTAATCGCGCCCTGGAGAAACGCCATTTGGTCAAGCAACTCGACTTTTTCAGGGGACTGACCCTGGCGGTCCTGATTTCCGTACCCCTCTGGCTCATCCTGGGAATCATTCTGGCATCAAGGATCTTTTGAAGATTCTTCAACTCGCTTGCTCTCCGTTTCATGATGGAAGTCTGCCCATGAGGCAAGTCCTTTTTTCCAAAAGACGAACTTGGCACTCCAAGAGATGACCTTGACAAGGATACCCATTGATGCCGCAAGAAACTACGAGGGCGAGAGCGTCACCATCTGCGGATGGCTCACCCATAAACGCTCCAGCGGTCGCATACGATTCTTGGTCCTCAGGGATGGTACGGGCACCATACAGGCCACGCTGTTCAAAGGTGACACAAGCGCCCCGGCCTTCAGCCTATATTCCAGGCTGACCCAGGAATCCTCACTGGCCGTTAGCGGAGCTATTCGCAAAGAGGACCGGGCTCCGGGGGGTTATGAGATCCTGGTATCAAACCTTGACGTGTTTCATATCGCAGAAGCCTATCCCATTGCCCCAAAAGAGCACGGTGTCGGATTTTTGATGGATCACCGGCACCTTTGGCTTCGGTCCTCGCGACAGCGGGCCATCTTACGTGTCCGGCACGCCGTGGTTCATGCAGCCCGCAAGTTTTTTGATGACCGGGGGTTCACGCTCCTGGACGCCCCGATCCTGACGCCTTCATCCTGCGAAGGGACCACTACCCTTTTTGAAACAGATTACTTCCAGGACACCAAGGCCTTTTTGTCCCAGAGTGGACAGCTCTACATGGAAGCAGGGGCCATGGCCTTTGGCAAGGTCTATTGTTGTGGCCCCACCTTTCGGGCGGAGAAATCAAAGACCCGGCGACATCTTGCCGAGTTTTGGATGATTGAGCCTGAAGTGGCATTTGCTGATCTGGAGACCGTCATGGAGCTGGCCGAGGCCTTGGTCATGACTGTTATAGAAGACGTGCTCACAAGGCGTCAGCCGGAGCTTCACCTTATGGGACGCGATATGGCAAGGCTTGAACAGGTGAAGCCCCCTTTCCATGTCATCAGCTATGATGAGGCCTTGCAGATTTTGAAGGAAGCGGGAGAGTCGATCCCATCATGGGGTGAAGATTTTGGAGGAGGCCACGAAACGATCATTTCAAATCATTTTGATAAACCTGTCCTGATTCACCGGTATCCGGCGCAGACCAAGGCCTTTTACATGAAAAACGATCCCCATCGCCCGGAAGTCGCCCTGTGTGTAGACATGCTGGCCCCGGAGGGCTACGGCGAAATCATAGGAGGCGGCCAGCGTGAAGACGACGTGGAGAGCCTGAGGAAGAAGATTCGCAGGGCCGGCCTGCCTGCTGAAGACTTTCAGTGGTATTTGGAGCTCAGACGTTACGGAAGTGTTCCTCACGCCGGTTTTGGCCTCGGTATTGAGCGCCTGGTGGCGTGGATCTGTGGCCTTGACCACGTCAGGGAAACCATCCCCTTTCCGAGGCTGGTTGACCGGCTGTATCCGTAATTGACGGCTGCAACAGGAAATAATATAAAGGGGTTTGAGCTTCAGCTCTTGTTGGTAAGGTACTTTAAGCTTGACGGCTTCGTAAAAAGTGTTTTGCGAACGACACTGAGCATTTTGGGAGAAAGGCACTTCAGATGTTTAGCGTTAAAAAATGCTAACTGTTTGAGGGCGTTAGGCCGAATTTTAGCATTTTAGCTGAACATCTTAAGGGCCCCCAAAATGTTCACGGAGTGAGTAAAATCGACTTTTTCCGAAGCCGGCAAACTTGAGGCATTGATGGTGCCTTACAAAAAGACAGATAATAGGTAGATAATGCCCGTTGATCGTTCCAGAATTCTCTTAGACACCGCGAAGCGACTCCTCAGGCGAGGCGCCACGACTCACCTTCACAAGATCGTCAACAAGACCCACGCCGCAGACCTGGCCGCCGTTTTCCGATTTCTGACACTGCGCGAGCAAGAAGCCCTTTTTGACCTGTTGGATACACTGGAACAAAAGGCCCTCTTCTTCAGTGAGTTGGAGGAGGAAATACTCCTGAAACTCATCGAAGATATGCCGGCCGAAAAGATCGCAGAAATCCTGGAACAGATGCCCACGGATGACGTGGCCGATTTGCTCGGAAAACTTTCTGACGAGCGCGCCAAGGCCCTCCTTGATCTCATGACCAAGGAAGGCTCTGAAGAGGTGGAAGGCCTGCTGGGTTACGATGCGGAAACCGCCGGCGGCATCATGCTCCCGGACTTCATTGCCCTGAAGGAAGAAACCACGGCAAAAGAGGCCATCGAGGCGTTGCAGAAAGATTATGTTGATGTGGAGATGCCCTTTTATCTCTATGTCGTCGACGATCACGAGAAACTGGCGGGCGTTATCTCCCTGCGGCAACTGGTTGTGGTCCCGCCTGAAACAAAGCTGAAATCGATGATGGCCACCGATGTTGTGAGTGTGCAGACCGACACGGACCAGGAAGAAGCCGCTAAGATAGTCGCCCGTTATAATATCCTCGCGGTGCCTGTCGTTAATGAGAACAACACACTCGTGGGGATCATCACCGTGGATGACGTCGTTGATATCATCCGCGAGGAGGCCACAGAGGATATCCTGAAAATGGCGGGTATCGGCGGCGGAGAGTATGTTGAAACGCAGTCTGTCATGATGAGCGTCAGGAAACGTGCGCCGTGGCTTTTTGCGAGTTGGGTCGGGGGCATTCTGGCCTGCTACGTGGTTGGCCATTTTCAGCAAAGCCTTAACAAGCTGGTCTACTTGGCCGCCTTTATGCCGATTATCATGGGCATGGGAGGAAACGTGGGCACACAGACCTCCTCCAGCGTGGTGCGAGGGCTTGCCACTGGTCGGATAGACGTCAAGGAAATATGGCATGTCGTGCTTAAGGAGCTCACTGTGGGATTCTCCCTCGGTTTTTTTTACGGCTTGTTACTGTCATTGTTTGCCCAGTTTCGATACGGATACGGACAATGGCAACTTGGCCTGGTCGTGGGATTTGCCATGATCTGTTCCATGACGCTGGCCGCTACTGTGGCTTCGTGCCTGCCGTTGATCTTCCACCGATTTCATGTCGATCCGGCTGTTGCTACCGGGCCCTTTGTCACGACTTCGACGGACATCCTGAGTGTGTTCTTTTACTTTCAGATAGCGACCATATTACTCCACCTATAGCCCCCATGCAGCATCTGTCTTCCCCTGCCATTGTGCTCCGCGCCATCGAGCATGGCGATCATGACAAGATCATCACCTTCTTCACCCTGAAGCGGGGCAAAATCTCCCTCATAGCCAAGGGCGCCAAAAAGAGCATCAGACGCTTTGCCGGGATCTTGGAACTCTTTTCCGTCTTGAATCTGGTCTGGACCCATGGTCGGGGCCGGGGGTTGCCCATACTGCAGGAGGCCTCGATAGCGCATGCTCTTGAGCGCATTCGAACCAGTATCACCAAGACAGCCTATGCCAGTTACTGGTGCGAGTTGGTCTATAACTGGATGGAGCAAGGGCAAGCGCAGCCTTCCGTGTACAGGCTCCTTGCGCATACATTGGGGGAGCTCAACGCCGGAGATCTATGCGATGAGACGCTTCACATCACGTTTCAGCTTCGCTTCATGGTCATCAACGGCTTCAGACCCAGCCTGGAGCATTGCAGCATCTGCCGCACGCCCCTCGATCAGTTTGAAAGCCCCTCTGCTGCCTTCGATGTGAGACGGGGAGGCGTGATTTGCCCACAATGCCGCCCTCCAAAACCAGGCCTTCTCTATCTTTCCAAGGGAACGATCATGCTTCTCCGCTGGGTCTTGAACGCCCCCCTAGAAAAACTTCATCGACTCAGGTTCTCCGGACAGGCGACCCGGGAGAGTCTTACCATGCTTGAAGCCTTTGTGCCTTACCATCTGGGAAAGGAGACAAAGAGCCTAAGATTCCTGAAGCAATGCAGTGCTACCTTGGCCCATTGATCCTTTACAAATGAAGGGTTTCATTGTATCCATGGCGCAAAATCGACCCGGAGTATCATTCTTGCCTTACCGATAAGTCGGGCTGTTACGACCTGGAGAGAACAACATGATGACCTTCCAGAAACTCATCCAGACCCTTGAGAATTTCTGGGCGCGACACGACTGCATCTTACAGCAGCCTTACGACATCGAAGTCGGGGCCGGCACCTTTCATCCAGACACCCTTTTGAGAGTCCTCGGCCCTGAACCGTGGCGGGCGGCCTACGTGGAGCCTTCTCGCCGACCCACGGACGGCCGTTACGGCGAGAATCCCAACCGGCTTCAACACTACTACCAGTATCAGGTTATCCTCAAGCCGTCGCCCCTCAAAGTCCAAGACATGTACCTGAAAAGCCTGAAGGCCCTTGGGCTCGACCCCCTGGCCCATGACATCCGCTTTGTGGAGGACGATTGGGAATCGCCGACGCTTGGCGCATCAGGCCTTGGGTGGGAAGTGTGGCTCGATGGCATGGAGATCACCCAATTTACGTATTTTCAACAGGCGGCAAGCATTGAGCTCGATCCCGTCTCGGTTGAGATCACATACGGCCTGGAAAGAATTGCCATGTATCTTCAGACCGTGGACAACGTGTTCAACCTGAAATGGAACAACACTATCAGCTACGGAGCTTTATGCCATCAGGCCGAAGTGGAACATTCCGCCTACAACTTCGAACACGCCGACGTGGAGATGCTGCTTGCCCTGTTCGATATGTATGAGGCCGAGTGCCGCCGGATCGTTGCCCAGTCCCTGGTACTGCCCGCCTATGAATACTGCCTGAAGTGTTCCCATACCTTTAACCTCCTGGATGCCCGTGGCGCCATCAGCGTGACCGAAAGGACCGGCTATATTGCTCGTGTGAGGAACATGGCCCGCGCTTGCGGTGAGGCCTACCTGGAACAGCGCGAGGCCATGGCGTTCCCTTTGCTCAATGCATCGCCAATGAAGCGTTGACCTTCTATTTCCTGCGAGCCTTGATGCTTTTCAGATAACGAATAACAACTCGGGAGACCATGAAGACATTACTTGTTGAAATCGTCACAGAGGAAATCCCCGCGGGATACATCGTGCCGGCCCTGGAGGCCATGGCGTCTCTTATGGACCAGAAGCTTTCCCAGGCCCGCATCGAACATGGGCCCACGGAGACCCTTGGAACACCCAGGCGTCTGGCCCTTGTGGTTCGGGATGTGTCTGAAAGGCAGGCGTCCATCACCAAAGAGGTTTTGGGGCCCCCTAAAGCCGTGGCCTTTGATGCCGAGGGGCGTCCTACAAAGGCGGCCGAAGGCTTTGCAAAGAGTCAGGATGTTTCGGTGGACCGACTCACCACAAAGACCACGCCCAAGGGCGATTATATGTGTGTCACCAGGGTCGAACGGGAACTCGCGTCTCGGAGACTCCTTCAAACCATTATCCCGGAAGTCATCACTGCAATTCCCTTTCCCAAGTCCATGCGGTGGGCGGATCTTGGTCTGATTTTTGTCCGGCCCATTCACGCCATCCTCGCCCTTCTCGGAGAGCAGATCATCTCTTTCAAGCTGGAGAACATCAGGAGTGGACGACGAACCCTTGGGCATCGCTTCATGCATCCGCAATCAATGCCCATCAAGGACGCTTCCGAATACGTCTCTGCACTCCGGTCGGCCTTTGTGCTGACGAATATCGGCGAACGCAAAGAGATGATAGAGAGGCAAATCGCGGAAGCAGCCAACCATTTGGGCGGTCAAATCCTTTCGGACGATGATTTGCTCGACACCGTGACCCATTTGGTAGAGTACGTTGCCGTCTCAGCAGGGACCTTTGACGAGGGCTTTCTCAAGCTCCCCGGGGAGGTCCTCATCACTGCCATGCGGGAGCACCAAAAATACTTCGCCGTGGTCAACTCAGACGATCAATTGTTGCCCTGTTTTGTCGCCGTCAACAACACAGCTGCTGACGATATGGCTGTGGTCACTTCCGGGCACGAGCGGGTACTGAGAGCCAGACTTGAAGATGCACGCTTTTTCTTTGAAACGGATCTGAAGGCCCCTCCTGAAAAGATGGCGGACAGGCTCAGGGGCGTGCTATTCCAAGCGAAACTGGGATCTGTGTTTGAGAAGGTACGCCGCGTCCAAGCGTTGGCCGAGCACCTGGCGGACTTGACGGTTCCTGAGATGAAGGCCACGGTATCCCGGGCAGCGTGGCTGTGCAAATCGGACCTGACCAGTCAGATGGTCAATGAGTTTCCGAAACTCCAGGGGGTAATGGGACGTATTTATGCGATCCGCTCCGGGGAAACCGAGGCAGTGGCCAAGGCTATTGAGGAGCACTATCTGCCGGCCCACGCCGGCGGTCCGCTGCCCGACACGGATGCCGGTGCGCTCCTGAGCATGGCGGACAAGCTGGATACCATCTGCGGTTGCTTTGGTATTGGTCTCATCCCGACCGGCACCACGGATCCCTATGCCCTGAGACGACAGGCCGTCGGCATTATCCAGATCATCTTGGCAAAGGCTCTCGCGGTTTCCCTGAAAGGGCTCATTCGCCAAAGTCTTCGTCTTTTGGACGGTAAGATATCCGAAGACCCGACACGGACGGCCCGGAACGTCCTCCTCTTCTTTCAACATCGCATAGAACATTTGTTGGCTGAACAGGGATTTGCCAAGGATCTGATTGCCGCAGTGGTAAGCACGTCCATAGATAACATCCCGGCAGTCCTGAAACGAACAAGAGCCTTGGAAGGCCTGAAGGCCGCGCCGGATTTTGAGCCCTTAGCCACGGCCTTTAAACGTGTGGTGAACATCATAAGAAAAGCCAGGCAACAGGACGACATGCCGAGAAACAGGCGCCGGGCTGACACGGACCCCGCCCTGTTTGCCGAACCATGCGAGCAGCGCCTCTATGAGGCCTTTCAAAAAGTGAAGCAGGACATTGCTGAAGACCTAGAGGGAGGGACTTTTGATCGTGCCCTGCTGACGATCTCGACCCTGAAAGGCCCCGTGGATAGCTTTTTCGACGGGGTCATGGTCTTGAGCGATGACCAGCGCCTAAAACAAAACCGCCTGAATCTCCTCGCCGAGATTGCCGATCTTTTTGGCATCTTTGCGGACTTTTCCAAGATCTCCACCTGATCGGTTCACGATCCTCTTAGGGCTCGTGCAAAAATGAATTCGCAGAATTGGTGCTCAGATTTGGCCGATCCGATTGAGCAAAACCGGAGGAATAGCGGGCTATTTCGAGGAGTTTGCGAATGAGGCATCGGTCAAAGATGGGCTGAAGCTGAGATGCCAAAATGTGAAGTTGTTTTTGCGCGAGCCCTTAGCGAGGCCAGCCACAGACCTGCTATGGTCTTGGCATCGCAAATCTCACCCCGGACTGCCATTGCCAGGGCCTTGTCCAAGGCTGTGGGTTGAAGTTCCAGGACCTCGTCATCCTCAAGCTTCTGCTCGGCCGACCTCAATCCGGTGGCGAGAAAAATGTGAATATGCTCATCCGTATATCCGGGGGCGGGCAAGATTTCAGTGAGCTTCTCAAGCCTTGTAGCTTCATAACCGGTTTCTTCCACCAATTCTCGTCTGGCACACGCTACGGGGGCTTCGTCCGGTTCCAAGGTTCCGGCGGGAATCTCCCACACATATTCGCCCACCGCGTGGCGGTATTGCTTGATCAAGACAACTCTGCCGTCATCGAGAATAGGCACCATGGCAGCAGCACCGGGGTGACGCACGATCTCCCGGTGTTTGACCGCCCCGTTTGGTAAAGTCACTTTTTCAAGAACCACATCGAATATCTTTCCGTTGTACAGGCTCGTTTTCTTGTGCACCTTCACAAACATGAAATCCTCCTTTGGCCGTAACTCTTTCGCATAATTAGTACCTATCCACGAACGCGGGCCACCCGAGCCAACATAGCTCGGTTGAGCACTACCAGGTGTTCATTCAGAAATGGTAGATTTTGGTCCGAGGCAAGGCCGCACAAGGGTTTTCGCCGCAGGCGCAGCAGCGCTACGTCGAGGACGGCCTTTTCACAAGCTGCAGGCGCAACTCGCGGAGAACGCCGCATCGGGCCCAAAGATGCCATTTATGGATGGACACTAACGTTATCACAGCATGGGGGAAGGCTGCAATCCCAGCCCGTCCAGGTTCACCAATATCCTTTCCTTTCTTGATCGGGCGTGGTAATTCTTCTACCGATTAGGCGATGCAAAGGGTTCGAGGGGTCGAATGCCTTTCTTTCTAACGATTTCACACCTGCTGATTTGCGATGTCAGGCCGCATCCTTCATTAGAAAAACTTGTTGTTATTTCGTAAATTTCTACACATGGCTGACAGGACATTTGCCAGACCTTTAATTGTTTATAATTCTTAAGGATTTTGCTTGAATCCTTATAATGCTACCAACTCTTGGAGAAAAACCAACTTTATATATAGAGAAAGGACATCGCATGGGCATCATCTTGGAACCTATAGGTTTTGTGCGGACAGCGGCTAAAAAGGTCCCCAGGCATTGGAGTGTATCAAATGTGGAAGGGACATTAGTCATTGATGAAAAATACTTGCAAGGACTCAAAGATGTCCGTGCAGGGCAACGCATCGTTGTGATTTTCCACTTCCATCGAAGCCCGAAGTTTACCTCAACTTTTCTCACCCAGACACCGCCGCACCGTCGGCACAACATGGGCGTTTTCAGCATCTGCTCGCCGATCCGGCCCAACTCCGTCGGCATGTCGGTCTTAGAGGTCCTGGGCATCGAAAGGAACCGCATCTCCGTGAAAGGACTGGATATGGAGGACGGCACGCCGATCCTGGATATCAAGCCCCATGTTGAAGACAAACACAGTTGTCCCAGCTTTGAAGGCCGGCGCCGCTCCACCACGCCCTGACTCAACATGTGGACTGGTGCCGGTCTATCACTGCTTTTTTCCGATGAACGAAAAGTGATGGACTCGTAAAAAGTCGATTTTACTCACTCCGTGAACATTTTGGGGGCTCTTAAGATGTTTAGCTAAAACGCTAAAACTCGGGCTAACGCCCTCAAACAGTTAGCATTTTTTAACGCTAAACATCTGAAGTGCCTTTCTCCCAAAATGCTCAATGTCGTTCGCAAAATACTATTTACGAATCTATCAAAAGTGTCATGAAAAATTTCAGGCGATCCTATTACAATACATTTTCTCGGTTCTACGACAAATTCGTTGCCCTTCATTCGGCGGATGCCCAGGGAGCCTTGAGGCGATTCTTTTCACACAAGGTGCCGGTGATGGAAGGCGACTTTGTCCTGGACATATGTACGGGCACGGGATCCTTGCTACTGTACCTCTGGGAAAAGACAGGCGTTGATGGACTGGTAGTTGGCGCGGATTTTTCTACGGGCATGTTGAAAGTCGGTCAGGCGAAAACCGAAACGCTTGAAAACGTCTGTGTGCTGGCCTCTGATGTGGCCTACCTTCCTTTTAACGCAAGCGTATTTGACGCCGTAACGTGCACCCATGCCTTCTATGAACTAAAGGGGGAGGTTCAAGATCGGGGGCTGAGGGAAATCGTTCGGGTCCTCAAGCCAGGAAAGCCTTTTCTCATGATGGAGCATGATGTGCCAAAGCGTCCCTTGATAAAGGCTCTGTTCTACGTTCGTCTCTTTTCCATGGGTGCCAAGAGAGCCATCTACATCTTGAGACATGAAAGAAGGATTTTGGAGAAGTATTTTGAGCGTGTCGAAAAGATAACAACGCCAACCGGTAGATCAAAAATCATGATATGTTCTAAGACGTTAGCGCCATGAAATTCCAAGATGATACATAACAGCTTCGGGTAGCAGCACGAACTGAATTTCTGCCAACACCCTCTACCGGGAAACCGAGATAAGCAAGAGACAGGAGGCGAATCATGCAATGGGTCAATGCTCTCGTACTGATAGGGCTGCTTGTTTTCGTGTGGCAGCAGAAAAAACGGCTAAAGCGTCTGGAAGAAAACCTGCCTCTGCGGAAAGGTAAGTTGCCGTCACAGGTCGACATCTCGCCTTTACACAAAGACATGCTGGCTTCATACAGGGCGCTGCTGGCCTCGGAGAAGGAGATATTGGCTTCGCACAAAAAGATACTGGACAGTCTCATGGCCTATCGTGACATTCCCACTCCACGAGAATCCACGGGCGAGGAAATGGTTGCAGACGGAACGGTTCAACTGAAGCAGCGCAAAGACATGGCAGAAGAAAAATTCAGGTTTGAGAAGGAAGTACAAGAAAAAACAAAAACCGTCGACTGGTACGAGAAGGAATTTTCCATTGCATTGGATGCCCTCCTCGAACTTTTTCTTCACGTTGCACCGGGTGTGCGGGAGGCAATCATAGGCAAGATGCCTAGCAGCGTTATCAAAAAGGGATTCCAAAGGCTGTCAGAGAAGAATCCCAATGGTTCCGTCAAAAGTCACTGAACCCCAACGTTGCAAAAGTCGAAGATGCTGCAGATCCAAGGCGTTGAAGGTGAAGCTGTAGTCATTTACCGCGAACTCTCAACAACGTCCCGACTCGTCGGGATATCATCGGTTTTCCCCAAGGGTAAGCAGACAGGCGCGAGAAAACGTCATTGGTGATCCCCGGGACGAATCCTTCCTGCAATACGCCAGCCTCTGCGGTTTCTTACGAAAAAGACGGTTTCCATGTAATGGCCTTCGGCAAACTGAGCGGCTACACAATCGTCAAGGAGATAGATTTGATCCAAGTGCCAGCGAGTCCCGGCATGGGGCCTGGTCTCCACAAGTTTGTCTGATGGGGTCTGGACCAGAAAAGAAAAAAGGGCCTTAAGGGTCTCAGGCACTTCTTCTCCAGACGGAGCAGGGGACACAGCGATGCGGGCCATGGCTTGTTCTACAGCCTCTTCGTCGACCTGAATATCACTTAACGTTATTTGAAGAGCCGGTTTCCTAAAGTGCGCTTCGCTACAGCCCGAGGCCAGCCAAAGAAGGCCTAATAAAACCAATCCCTTCATGGGTATTCCTTTTGCCCCGTTCATCTGCCGCCAGGAAAAAGCATCACCCCTCCGCCCACCAGCAAAATGAAAAGCGCACGCGGCCGATCTCGGTGCAATAGGGGCATTGGCACTGAATGCGCAACGGCGGGTGTCTCACAATAGCGGCCGCCCCCGTTTCGTCATTCCTTTTCGATCCCTTCAAGAAATTCGCGCGCCCTCGTGTTGGACGGGTGGATTTCCAGGATCCTGTGGAGTAGTTCTCTGGCTCTTTGCAGTTCACCCCTGTCGGCGCAGAGCATACTCAAGTATAATAGCGCATCCAGGTGCCCGGGATCTATTTCCAGGGTCTTCAAGAACTCCTCTTCGGCCAAATCGTCGGCAGAGCTTCCCTGATAGGCCATGGCCAATCCGAAGTGGTCATCAGCACTATCAGGATCGATACCCACGGCGTTTTTAAAGGCACCGATGGACTTTTCCCATTCACTGAGTTCACCGTAGGCCATGCCCAAGTTAAAGAAAACACGCTCTTTTCTATAGCCGAAGGCAACGGCCTTTTCATAACAGGAGACTTCCCTCAAATGGTCTCCTGTTTGGCCGTAAGCATATCCAAGATGGTACAAGGCAAGTGCGTTGTCAGGGTTGTTTTCCAGGAATCGTTGATGAAGACAAATGCCGGCGTCATAGTCCTGCCGTTGCATGGCCTCGTCTGCCGCCTCATCACAAATCCATGCCCTTTCAATGTCAGGCCTTTTTCCGTGAAAACCTCTCGAACAGCCGGCGAGCAGGCAATGGCCCACCAAGCAAAATGCCAGACCGGACCAGCACATCAACCGAAATATACACTGACTGGACCCACTCATGCTATGTCACCTCGATCGAGCAAGAACGCTCAATTAACAGTAAAGGTGCTTCTCCCGATTAGTTGATGCAACGGGTTCGAGGGGTCCAGGATGCAAGGGGTCGAGTGCTTTTCTCTCTAACGATTTTACACCTGCTTATTGACGATGTCAGGCCGTATCCTTCATTAGGAAAACCTACTGTTATTTTGTAAATTTCTACACATGGCTGATAGGACATTTCCCAAACCTTTAATTGTTTATAATTCTTAAGGATTTTACTCGAACCCTTGAATCCTTGAACCCTTATGATTCTACCAGCTCTTTTGGAGATGATCCACAACAGATAATCATACCATATCACCCTTACAATGGGCACGTAAACGTGTGTCAATGAAGAAGCGAATTAATCAGAAGTTCCAACCGCCTCTGGCCTACCGCCGGCCCGCCAAAAAATACAGTATTTCTTGCCTTAAAATACAGGATTCACCCTATTTACTTAGGTGCCAACTGCATTATGATGATGGCAGGCGCCGAAGTGTAAAACCTTCTTTGGCCTTTTGGTTGGACCGTGGAAATGGTGATCTTCAATAAGGAGGTGTGAATATGGAAAATAAGATTGAATGGGAAACGAACCTTCGCGCGGCCATTGCTAGAGCCCAAGACGATGATAGGCCGGTGCTCCTTGACTTCCACAATCCCAATTGAATCGGCTGTAAGCAGATGGATGCGGTTACGTATCCAAACCTTGATGTGATCCGGTTCATCCAAGGTCATGTGGTACCGGTGCGATTGCCTTTCGACGCAAAGCCTGAGGCAAACGATTTTAAAGTGAAGTGGACGCCCACCCTGATCATCTTGGACCACGACGGCGGAGAACACCACCGAATCACGGGCTTCCTGGCACCGGAAGAGCTGCTCCCGATGATATTATTGGGCATTGGAAAGGCCCATTTTGAACGGGAAGCATTCACGGAAGCCATCAGGAGCTTGGACGCCCTGCTGAAGGATTATCCTAAAAGCGACTCGGCGCCGCAGGCGATCTATTATCGAGCCGTGAGCCAGTACAAAAGCACGCACAGCGCTGAGCCTCTGAAGGAGGCCTATCAAAAACTCCACGCTGAGTACCCGTCGAGCGAATGGACCAAGAGAGCAGCGCCCTACAGGCTGCTGTAACGACAGACTGATCAGCTTGCACATGTGTGGTGTGGTGTGCTGGGTGTGATGTGAAAAGGCGTCGTCGAAGGAGTCGCGACCGATCAGCCCTTTGGAGCCAATCTACAAGAAAGAAACAGAAGACATCATCGGTCGTATGCAGTGCCCCAAGGATTTTAGGTGTTACAAGTCTGGATTCGAGGCACTTTGCAGGGTGAAGGGGTTTGCCATTGAACTATTTCTGGAATGCTTGGAAGAAACGCCTCAAACGTGTATATTTCCCTTGTTCATCGGACGGTTATATTTGTGCCAATGTCCTCTTCGGGCGCATATCGTCAAGAAATTGAAGAGGTGATCCTCAGGAGGACTTTGCGTGGAGAAAAAGATCCTGCTGGCCCTTGATGACTCCGTCTACTCAAGACATGCAATCCACTACGCCGTTAAGATGTCATCGGTGATAGGAGACCTCACTTACACGCTTCTTCATGTACAGCCGACCATTTCACAGTTCCTTCTGGATGAGGCCAGAACCGACTTTGAAGCCAAAGTTGAGCTGAAAAAAGCTGTCAGAAAAAACGCCGAGCACGCCAAGGCTGTTCTGGAAAAGTGCAAGTCCCAAATGGTCAGGGCAGGGATTGCCGAGAAGTCCATCGAGGTCGCTACTCAGCCAAAGTTGTTGGGACTGGCCAGGGACATTCTGCAACACGCCCAGCAAGGCCTTTATGACGCCATTGTCGTGGGACGAAGGGGCTTTTCGCGAATCCAGCAGATCTTTATGGACAGCGTCACTGCGAAACTGGTGGAACGTTCAACGTTGATCCCGGTGTGGGTGTTACACGGCCATGTCACATCTGCCAAGATTATGGCGGCCGTCGACGGTTCTGAGAGCTCACTACGCGCTGTGGATCACCTGAGCTTCATGGTCGAGGAAAATCCGAAGATCAAAGTGACGCTATTTCACGTGATTCCGAAGGTGGGGAGCCACTGTGCGATTCGTTTTGACGAGGAAGCCAATGGCGTTGAGGAAATGATGACACAGGGCGACAGACGATGTGTAGAACACTTCTACGCTCATGCCTGCAAAAAATTTACAGAGGCCGGGATCCAGGAAAATCAGATTGAGATCAAGGTGACCAAGCGCACTATGAATGTGGGCAAGGCAATCGTTGATGAGGCCACAAATGGAAACTACGGCACGGTGGTTATTGGAAGGCGAGGCGTCAGTCGGGCGTTCTTCATGGGAAGTGTGTCCAGATACGTGCTCGACAGGATCTCGAACCGAGCCCTGTGGCTGGTTTCCTGATTCGAGACGAAAGAGTGATCACCTGACACAATTTCAAGACATTAGGCGGTGAAGACAACCGGCGCGTGTCGTAGCGATATAGGAAATGATCCGGCCGGGCACGGGAATGAGACCAGGCGAGAGGGGAAAACAACGCCGATTACAGTTTCAATAAGATTGGGCTGTGAAACTGAGCAGGAGATTTACCGAAGCCGAGGTCGCGGCAGGCTGACCTTGACTCAATATGAAACATGGCAACAACCGTTTATTGTCCCTGACAAAGGATACAACAGAATAAATCTCACCTGTCCCATATGTCATCATCCCTTTGGCGTGAAAGTCTTTAGTAAGTCAAAGGCCCGTCTTAGAAAGCTTTGTGTTGCCTCTTGTTTTCTTATAATCGCCGCGTGTGCGATCTTGCTCGGAGTCCTTGCCCACGGCGAAAAGGGCTTCATGGGTTACAGCCTGGCGGTGCCTTTCATCTGCTTCACCGTGTGGCAGCTCTCAGATGTTATTCGCGGAAGGCTTGATGCCAGCGATGTCGTCTTTCATGTGCGAGGCAAGGTGCACAAGGTATTTGATGGCGGAAAAGAGTTTAGAAAGGCGATTGAAGCTCCCTGTAGCAAGCTACAGGGAATCTTCGACCGTAAGGAACGCTGACTTTTTTGGATGCGCTCGCTAACCCCGCAGCAAGCTACGGGGAATGCGCTCGCTTTTACGGTTCATCGGCACTGGGCAGAATCCTCTGCCGGTGGTATTGGCACAATTCCTGCTGAAACCTCTCCGGTGTTGATGGATGACGTCAAAACGGCTATCAGCTTTTCAAGTAGAACCCAGGCAGTGCATCATATGTTGCTTACCGACAGCGCCATATCGCCCGAAAAACGCGGGCCGATAGGCTTTCAAATAGGCTTGTCCACGTTCGGCATATTGGCGTTGGAACTGGCGCTCATCCGGTGGACTTCCAGTCAGATTAGAGTCTTTGCCTATTTCAACAATCTCGTCTTAATCTGTTCTTTTTTGGGTATGGGGCTTGGAGTAGCCCTGGGAGCCAGGCACCGAGGCTTGGTCCACTGTACACTGCCAGCACTATTCGTCCTATCGATACCGCTAGCCTTCTCACAAAGTCTTCACTTCATGCACATGCCTTTTCCTGATCAAACAGTTGCCTTATGGGGTGGTGAGGCCTTTTCTGGCGCAATGGTGCAATACATCTCAAACCTACTGGTTTTCATATTGCTTTTTTCCCTGGTGATCATTGTTTTCCTGTTCGCAGGCTCTCCTGTTGGTTTCCTCTTTTCGAAGCTTCCCATACTACGAGCATATTCCTGTGACCTCTTTGGGTCGTTACTTGGCATCGTCGTTTTTGTAATGGCAACATTTCTTAACGCAGGCCCTCCCGTATGGTTATGCATCGGTTGCCTCCCCTTTGTCTGGCTTTCCCGCAAACCGCTTTCCCTGCTGGCTTTTGCAGGTATCCTGGTTTTGGCTTGGTGCTCCGTAGATGGTGCGGTCTATTCCTCCTACAACAGAATCGATGTGCGCGCCTGTCGGAGCGGTTTGAGACTCGATGTGAATCGCGATTTCCACCAATTCATCTATGATTTTTCAGACCGAACCATGACAAATGGAACGGTCTCCACGGAAGCGTTGAAGAGACTCGGTTTTCTTCGAGATGTGTATGATCTCCCATTTCAAGTAAATAACGCCCGACACAGCGCTCTGATCGTCGGAGCAGGAACCGGTAATGATGTTCAAGCCGCGCTTCGCAACGATTATCGCCAAGTCTATTCAGTAGACATTGACGGAAAGATCATCGAACTGGGCAAGCGCCTCCATCCTGAAAAGCCGTATGAGGACCCTAGAGTCATAACTGTAGTCAATGATGCAAGGGCCTTTTTTGAACAGTATCACGGCAAGCCGTTCGACGTCATCTGTTATGGCCTGCTTGATTCTCATGCTATGTTCTCGTCAATGTCTTCTCTTAGGCTCGACAATTACGTCTATTCAGAGGAAGGAATTCGATCGGCCTGGAGGCACGTGTCGGAGCGGGGACATCTGAGTATCAGCTTCAGCGTTTATGCTGGACAGTGGATTGCCGACAGGCTCTATTGGACGATTGCCAAGGCGACGGGCACGCCTCCGATTGCCATCTATCATGGTATGAATTTTGGTGCCACTTACCTGGTTGCACCAGACATGAATCATCTTCGTGACGATCGTCTGGCGAAATATCCCAGGATATATCCATCTTCAGGTGAAACTTCCGTCAGAACCGTCAGCGACGATTGGCCCTTTCTCTATGTGCGCCCGGGATTATTCCCATGGGGTTATGTTACAGTCCTCGCCACCCTTCTCATCATAGCCTTCGTCTCGACGCCCCTGGCATTTGGTCGAAAAACAATTACATCCGATTTTGATTCGGTATTGTTCTTTATGGGAGCAGGTTTTTTGCTCATCGAAACACGGGGAGTGACGAGTTTGTCTTTGTTGTTTGGGTCCACGTGGATCGTTAATTCCGCTATCTTCACCGGTATCCTGGCCATGATTTTGCTGGCGAATCTGTTGGTTGAACGCTTCAGGTTGAAGCGTCCCTTGCCTTGGTTTTTCCTGCTCTTGCTTTGCATTGTTCCACTCTGGGCATCGGACAATGCAATTTTAAATCATTATCCCCTGCTGATCAGGGGTCTTTTGGGCGGATTCATCAATGCGTTGCCTATTGGGGTTGCCGGCATTATCGTGTCTATTCTTCTTTCGCGCTCTGCCAATCCGACGGCTTCGCTCGGCTCAAACTTGCTCGGATCGGTTCTGGGTGGTTGCCTAGAGTATCTTTCAATGCTTCTGGGATTGAAGGCCCTCGCCCTGCTCGCTTCGCTTTTTTATCTCTTGGCATCATTCTTCCTTTCCCGTCGGTCTGGTCAATATTATAACAAGGCTGCGCTTATGCCTTCGATGCCGGCGGACAGACCGATTTGATCACCAGCCAACATGATGGGGGCAGGGGAAAACCGAACGTGCCTCAGGCCCTCCACCCTGAAGGACGGGGCTTGCGGCCAGCAACCGGTCCATCCTCGTGACGGGGCGGCCTTGTAACCTGTAATCTGGCAGAATAGTTTCGGCATAATAGTTGCATTTTGCACAGACCTGCAAAAGCAATACTTGCTCGAATACAGGAGCTGGCACGTTGGACAAGACGGACACCACACGACAGGACTGCACTTTGAAACACCGGACCTTGCAACTCTTCCAGCTCTTTTTGCTCGTTTTTGCCTTCTATCTCCCAGTACAAGACAGTAACAATCAACACTTACTCCTATCCTTGGCCTGCCTGGTCACCGTCTTCATCGTTGAGAAACTCAGAACCACCTTCACAGAGGCCAGGAACAAGGAAAACGACCAATCCAAAGGTAGGAGCACGAAAGCTGGGACAGAAACCACGCTCCAAGCGCTCGACTGGCTATTGACAAGCAAGAATGTGTTGCTTCTCACCGACGCCGCACAGTGCCTTTTGCAGGATCTTGGTGTGGTCGTCTCGCCGTGTCCCGATCACCCCGCCATTGAGCGGCTGGCCAGAATACCGGGTGCGGAGGTTACTTGGGGTCTGAAAATAGTGAACAATGTGACGGATCTGAACGACACCTGGGACAAGTGGGACGAACTTGCCGGTTTTGACCTGGATAAAGGGGGAAAACGTCGTTTGCTGATCATCGGCAGCAACGGGATCAAGGCAAAAGGAGATCGCCGGCAAAGATACAGAAACTTCTCAGTCAATGTCCAGAAACTGCTCTCCACCAGGCACGTGGTAGCCATGACCACGCTTACCTTCTGTAAAATCTACATGCTGTGTAAAAAGAAGAAAGCGGACATCAAGACAATCTTCGATCCCATCCAACACCATCCTGGCGGCGTTTTTCAACTGGAGCGCTTTGCCAAGTAATCTATTTTCCAGATTGTTTCCCTGGTAAACCATGTCAGCATATCTGTTCAACAAAACTTGGCCACAGAATCTGATGGAATGCAGGGTGTCCATTACGAATGTATTATGGAACCGTCTGGTTTGTAATCATAAGCCCTGACAAATCACATCCATCATGGTCAACCTTGCCCTATGATGTTTTTATTGACACGTCAGCCTATGCACACTAGAGTGACATCATTCGGTCCGAGGGTCGCCTTGCCACGAAGCCTGGGTCATGTGAAGGAGCCGGATCGAGCACGGAAACCAGGAACCAGGGTCCGTATTTTGGAACCCACTTCAATCTCGCCTTTTGCCTTGGCGATGCGATTCTTGTGGCCGCTTCCAAAGTAACGCCTGAAACGCTGTACGAAACAACGAGGAAGGAGGAAAAGTGCGCCATGGCAGAAGGCATTGTGAAGTGGTTTAGTGATCAAAAGGGATATGGTTTTATTGAGCGCGACGGCGATAAGGATGTCTTTGTTCATCACTCGGCTATCAGCGGCTCTGGATTCAAGAGCCTGGCTGAAGGCGACCGGGTGACTTTTGACGTAGAGCAGGGCGACAAGGGGCCTACAGCCAAGAATGTCGTCAAGGTGTAGATCACGGCTGTTTGAACATCAAAGGCATCTCGTCGAGCTCAGCCAGTTTCCATCCATAAGCGGCCTTTTTTCCTCTGAGCGGCGTTCTCCACGGGATTAGCGCCTGCGGCTTGAAAACAGTATGCCTCGGCGAAAACCCTTGTACAGCCTTGCTCAGAGCAGAAAATTTCTGAATTGGAAACACACGCCCGTGCCCATTGATTGGATAGTGTTTCGCGGATGGGCACCTGGGCAAAGTTCTTAAGAAACAGGCTCAACAAATCAAAAGCCGGAGCATGGAGTCTGCAATGCAAGGCAGGAAGCTTTTTGTGGGAAACCTCAGTCATTGTGTAACGGCTGCTGAAGAAACCGAGCAGTTGAGGCAACTGTTTTCCAATCACGGTGACGTCCAGCAGGTCAATATCTTAAACGGCAAACGTTATGGATTTGTGCAGATGTCGAGCCGGTCCGAGGCCGAAAAGGCCAAAAAAGAATTGAATGACTGCCCGTTCAACGGATGCCTCCTCAGAGTCAATGAAGTGCGCCCCTCAAGACGAAAGTCGGGGTCTCGAAGACATTAGAGCGTCAAAAGCTTGACGGATTGGAAACCCTTCGGTCCGATGCGCCCACGTTGCTACATCCAAATCTCACCATCAGAAAATCATAACTAGCTAGATTCCCAGCAAATATCATTTGCGTCATACGCAGACACGATTCCTGCGTTCAGCCAAAGACCGGGGCGTGTTCCCACGTTCCAGTCATGGTAACCTGATCGAGTCAAAACTCAATCAGGGAGGGGCCATCATCGAAAAGTGGGTTTTCGGCAAAAAGGCATCATAGTGTTTCATCAACCGTGGCCCCAAATCATGAGCACGCCGTCTTCGAAGATGGATCGTCCCATACCATAAGTGGCGTACAGTCAGCCTGCCGCAAAAGTGAAGCTCTCCTCCCTAAAGGACAGGACTTGCGGGAAACGAAGCGGCCAATCTTCCAGACAATAGACCCTAACGTTGCAAGAGTCGAGGATGCCGCAGGTCCAAGGCGTCAAAGGGTGAGGCTGTAGTCAGTCATTTGCCGCGAACCCGTTACAACACAGGAGATGCGGTATCATCGGCTTTCCCGCAGGATAAATAACATGGCTGTCTTTCCAACCTTTCTGGATATCTCTCGCAGTGAACTCGACAATGTTGCCCAAAACGACCGCAAAAATGGGCTACTATTGCTTTTGAGGACTTTTAGCCATGTCGTTTATGCAATATTGGGGTAGAGTTCGAGGCTGTGTATGGGACACGATTTGCCCCGGCTGTTTGACAGCCTTTGCGATTTCAATTAGCTGTAAGGACGAATGCCTTTGGCTGGGAGGTGACATCATGGGAAGAAAAAGCCGACTGAAAAAAGAAAGAAAAAAGCAGGAATTTGGAGAGGCCGTGAGAGGACACCCGATGAGTGATGAGATCAGAGCCTTTCTGAAAAAACGGCGTGTGGCAATGGATAAAGCCTCGGGGCTCTTGTATGTCATGTCCCTGATGGCGAGCTTTTTGATTCATCGTTCAATAAGAAAGCACGCCCAGCTTCCGGTGATCAGTCCTGATGAAGAAAAAGCTGATGAGAATCGTCTCGAGAGGCTCAGCACGGTTCTTGAGCACGAATGTCGTCATCTCAACATCGAACCCCAGGAGCTTATGAACGAGTTGGTCCTTCCTATGGCCGGAAATAAGGCCCTGATGGAACCGATTCTAAGAAAAGTATACGAGATGGTCGATGCCCTGATCCCGTCTGACAGTTTCCGCCAGCCTACAGAGGCCCACATCGAAGATTCCGAATTATGGGGTGACAGCCTCACCCACTATGATGGCCAGAAAGAGGCCTACTTTCAAGCAGTCAAAAAACTCTTCACCCTCGTCCTGGCCATTTCCAGAGCTGCTCTCGACGAGGCGTCGGACACCATTGACCACGAAAAAGAACTTGAAGACATCAGGCGAAACTATGCAATAGAAGCCGATGATTTTCAGAAGCTCAGGAGACGAGCAACAGAGTTCTATAAAATTGCGTTTGCCAAGTATCTCAGCATGGTATTCCAACCGATGAGGGACGAGGTGGACCAAAAGGTTGGCTAGTCGTCATCCACGCCTGATGGTGGTTCGGTTGGATTAGGCGCGACATGATTTTCCATCACCAACATGAAATCGGCAAACAGAATATATGTCAAAACCACTTGGTTAAGGAATATCGTTTTGGCAAGCTGTCTCAACCAGACATGGCAAGGGCCCGACTTGTGCAAGGAAGACTATCCGGCCACCTTGAAGACCCAGCTTCAGTCATGATTCTGTTGCATTTGCTTTTCACCTTTCAGTTCGGCGACTACCAGCCGCGCCAGCTCTCTGTGAGCTAGTGCTGTGGGGTGACCATCAGGGGAGAAGACCTGATCAGATGGTTTGTTCTTGGTGGCCTCCGTTCCATCAACCAAGGTGATGTCATCATAAGCACCTAGCACGTGCGTCAGTGCTGAGGAAAGTCTCGGGAATCTCCTGCTCGGTAACCAAAAAACCACAAATTGCATCCTGTGTGCCAAAGCTATTTGGTGTATCCGAGCTATGATGAAGTTGTATAGTTCCTCAGACGTGACAGGTGATTTGGGACGGTTCTCTTTGTCACGTATGGCCGCCAGAACACGCGGGATGATCTCTTTGATTAACCGTTTCCGTTCCGGCGTCAACTCGGCTTCTCGGATTCCAGATGGAAAATACTTTTTGCGAAATTCGAATAAATGCCTGACAGAATAAATGTCATCCGGCTGTCGTATAAACAGGCTATTGCCTTTCTTATCAAGAAACGCGTAGCCGAATGGAAGCCCACCGGTTGGATAGAAAGGGGTTAAAGAGCGCTCCTCCAGCCAGCCGCCAGCACCCAGGATTAGAATGGAAGGAGCCAACTTGTCCAACACCCCATTGTCCTCGAGATCAACCAGCTTCAACAAACTGCTTACGTAGGAATAGCTACAAACCCCGTAATTGTAACTGGCCAGTCCCAGGAGGCGTCCCGCGTGGTAAGTGAAGGTTTCTTCTGCTTCCACTAGATCACCATAAGTAAAGGAGCACCCGATGGACAATACCCCTCCTTTCTCAAAAGACGATCGGCTTTCAAAAGCAGGAATCCTGTATCCCAATTGGTGCGAACAGATGCTAAAAAGATTGTTGCGCATTTTGGCGCAGAACCCTGGTGTCATGTCGAAGCCAATGGCTTTGTGATACCTGTAAGCCCCGACAGGCCAACGGCTGTTTGCCAAAACCTTGTGCAACTTTGCAGCCAGGAGCTGTTCGTCAGCACGAATCTCCGTGTCTTCTAGGCGACTGACCGCTTGGCCGTGAAATAGCTGTTCCCACCGCTCTGGAAAAAGGATGCGCAAAACGCATATGCTTCCGACGACACACAACAGGATGTATCCAAAAAACAAGAGCTTCCTGCTAAGGCTGTTCCGGCTCTCTTTATTATTAGTCATCCTCGAAAAACCCTGTTGATTAACACGGAGTAATGTCCCCGAGTGAAACCTGTGCCAGCCCGTGACAAATTTGACGCCGGATTAAGACTGATTTTGGAGAGATTTGCAGTTCATGGCCAGGCCCCGTGCCAGGACAAACCGTGAAATGTCCACCACTGCCGGCGCCTGCAGAACGGGGGACAAGCCTGTTGCTTGCGAGTCAGCCATACATGAGGAGAAGTGAGCTAAGGGCTCGCGCAAAAACAACTTCACATTTTGGCATCTCAGCTTCAGCCCGTCTTTGACCGATGCATCATTCTCAAACTCCTCGAAACAGCTCGCTATTACTCCGGTTTTGCTCAATCGGACCGGCCAAATCTGAACCAAATCTGAGCGCCAATTCTGCGAACCTGTTTTTGAGCGACCCCAAGACTGATGGTCTCGTAAAAAGTCTTTTGTGAGCTAAATTGAGCATTTTGGGGAGAAAGCACTTGAGGTGTTCAGCGTTAAGAAATGCTAACTGTTTGAGGGTGTTAGCCCGCGTTGAGCGCAGAGCTTCACTGCGTGTTAGCATTTTAGCTGAGCACCCCAAGGGCGCCCAAAATGTTCACGGAGCGAGCAAAATCGACTTTTTACGAAACCATCAAGACTTATCGCCCCTTTTACCTGCTTCGGTCAACAAGCCCTTGGCCCGCAGCTTTCTTCTCTTTTGCCGACGCCTCCGTCGGCGGTCGATCTCCTTTCGCCTTTCAATCTTCTTGTGACGTGACATAGGCCTTTATCCTTTTCCTCCTTTAAGACTTTCCGAGCATCTGTCTGACAGCAGCCATGACAGCCTCGGCCGTAAATCCGAATTTTTCTAAGACGACGCCTCCTGGTGCAGACGCCCCGAAGCGCTCGATGCCCAGGGTCTTGCCCCCTGGTCCTGCATACCGGTCCCATCCCAGGGACACGCCCGCCTCGACGGCCAGCCGGGCCCTCACCTTGGTCGGCAGGACTTCCTCGCGATAGCTGGCCTCCTGCGCCTCGAAGATCTCCCAGCTGGGCATGCTGACGACGCGCACGGCAACCCCTTGCTGGACGAGTGCCTCATAAGCAGCCAGGGCTATGTGGACCTCTGATCCGGTGGCCAGAATCAGGACTTCCGGTGTGCCTTGTGGGGCCTCGGCCAGGACATAGCCGCCATGCAGGAGGCCTTCAGGTGAGGCAAACCGACCCTGATCGATCACCGGGAGCTTTTGACGACTCAAGATTAGCGCCGTGGGGCCGTCCCTGCGGCTCAGGGCAAACCGCCACGCAAAGACCGTCTCGTTGGCATCGGCGGGCCGCAGCACCACCAGGTTCGGAATAGCTCGCAGGGCTGCCATGTGCTCCACGGGCTGGTGGGTCGGCCCGTCCTCTCCCACGGCCACTGAGTCGTGGGTGAATACGTAGATCACCTGCAGCCTCATGAGGGCGGCCAGGCGTATGGATGGCCGCATGTAATCGGAAAACACCAAAAACGTAGCCCCGAAAGGCACCAGGGCCTGACTTAACGCCATGCCATTCAGGATCCCGCCCATTGCGTGTTCCCTGATGCCAAAGTGGATGTTTCTCCCACAAGGATCGACCTTGAGGACGCCAAGGGCGGGGACAAAGGTCTTTGTAGAGGGGGCAAGGTCTGCCGAGCCGCCCAACAGGGCGGGCAGCCTTGGGGCCACTCCCTCAAGGACCTTGCCCGAAGCACCCCGCGTGGCTATGGGACCATGGTCGGGCTCAAATTTCGGCAGCGCTTCTTGCCAGCCCTCAGGCCAATCTTTGTCATGGAAAGCCTTCCACTGGCTGGCCAAATCCGGGTGCTCCTGAGCGTAAGACTCGAAGAGCGACGACCACTCTGCCTCTTTTTCCCGGCCTGCCTCCACGACCTTTCGAAGGTGTGCCAGGGCTTGCTCAGGGACATGGAACTGGGCTTGAGGCCAGTCGAATCGCTTTCGGACCAATGGCACTTCTTCTGCTCCCAGGGGTTCGCCGTGAGCCGATGACCTGTCCTGTTTGTTGGGGCTTCCATAGCCCAAGTGGGTCCGGGCAATGATCAACGAGGGCCTCTTTGATTCTTTTTTTGCCGCAGCCAGGGCCGACGCGATCTTTGGAAGATCATAGCCGTCCACCTTTTGCACATGCCAACCGTAGGCGTCGAACCGCTTGCCAACGTCCTCCGTAAAAGCAAGGCTGGTACTGCCCTCAATGGTCACGTGGTTGTCCAGATATATGAAGACCAGACGACCCAGGCCGAGATGGCCGGCCACGGAGGCCGCCTCCGATGAAATGCCCTCCATCATGTCTCCATCGCTCACCATGGCATAGATGAAATAATCGACGATGGGGTATCCCGGGCGGTTGAAATACTGAGCGAGATATTCTTGGGCCATGGCCATACCCACGGCGTTCGAAAATCCCTGGCCCAAAGGCCCCGTCGTGGTTTCTACACCCGGCGTCAGGCCGTATTCGGGATGCCCCGGGGTCTTGCTATGCCATTGGCGAAACTGTCGAATATCCTCAAGAGAAACCTCATAGCCCGTGAGATGAAGAAGGGCATAGAGCAGCATGGAGCCATGGCCTGCAGACAGAACGAAGCGGTCCCTGTTGGGCCACCGGGGGTTGCCTGGATGGTGTTTCAGAAACCGGGTCCAAAGCACGTAGCCCATGTCTGCGGCCTCCATGGGCATCCCGGGATGGCCCGAACGGGCTTTTTCCACAGCATCCACGGCGAGCATCCGTATGGTATTGATGCAAAGTTGATCGAGCCTGTCGCCTTCCTTCATTCGTTCATCATCAGGGGTCATCTCTCGAGCAGATTTCACTTGCCTCCTCCATGTGGGTTACACCTTGTTGGATCACATCTTAGCCCTTTGAACCGCGAAAGCGAGCGCATTCCCAGCTGCTTGCGGCGGGGTTTGCGAGCGAATCTGAAAATGAAAAACTTCCTTACGGTGAAGATTCCCCGTGGCTTGCCGCGGGGAGGCTTCAAAATGTCATGGCATCGTTGCCCCTGACTGCCCAGGGAGCAGCCATTTAGCGTCTACATATGGCACAATCTCTCGCTCTTTTAAAGCCTTGGATGAAACTTTTTTTGACAAACACCCAGAGGGAGTGATTACCCGCAAGAACCCATTCAGGAGTTTCTAACTACTCAGAAATGCTCCGTTTCATTTGACACATCCAGGTCCCATGAGCTATAGATGGCCGAGTTATTCCCATAACCCGGTGAGGGACCACTGACACCCATGGCCATTTCAGGGCACATTGTAAAAAGGATCCAGGACAAGAAGACGGATTATACGAAGTACGGCTTTACTCGAGTCGAAAGCAATGCCTTGAAGACCTTCTTTGACCTGGCCCAAGAGTTTGAGCGCACAGAGGATGTGTACCAGGTATCGGCAGCCATACCCAAGGCCTTCTTTAACCTGGATGCGCGGCTCTATGTCATGGATCCCACGCAAAACCGCCTGGCCCTCGTTTCAAGCACCCAGGATGCGCAGGAAGGCTTGGGGGGCCCTCCCCCCTGCGAGATGAGACCCTCTGAGCAGCCTTACCTCGTGAAATCCTCCATGGTGCTCACCATAAGGGGGAACCAAGTCTTGCTGCCGCAACGCCCCCTCGCGGCTGAAGATGACGTCCTGGGAATTCTGGAGGTGTCTCCTTGTCGAGATCTCGACAGGCATCAGGCGCTGTTTTTTCAGAAATATGCCAATCGTATCGGCTTCAGTCTGCACATTCGGTTTGTCCTCCAGAAAAACATCGAACACGTCAAGTTCATCCAAAACCTCGTCAGGGACGTGGAACACAACGTGATTGTCCCCAACATGATCTACAAGCTGTTTCTGAGACGATTGGGGGGCAAGATTTCGAAAAACAAGGAGATCGAAACGCTCCTCAGACAGCTCATCTCTTCGTCTGACCCCAAACTCAAGGCAGAGGTAGAACCGCTGTTGGATGAGCTCACAGAGGTAAACCGCGGGCTCGGGGAAGAGTTCACAAATATTAAAAAGCATTACCAACACACCAGCTTGTTTCTCGAGACGCTCCTTCGCAGGAGTCACTTTGACCAGGGCCGCCTCACGCTCCGGACCAAGCCCTGCAATATGAAGAAAGCAGTCCTCCTGCCCCAGCTGGAAAGGTTTGCCGGCCGATTTGCCGAAAAAGGGATTGCGATAGACGACAAATACAGCGGGATACCTGATGAGGAGACGATATCAGTGGTAGATGTCGGGCTGATGGCCCAGGTCTACGCGAACCTTTTCTCAAACGCCCTTAAGTACGCTGAAGAGGTGCCGACCACGAACGGCCAGCCGAAAAAATACGTGGCTTACGGAAGACAGAGGCTCAAAGACTACTTCGGACCGGGCAAGGACGGGATCAAGTACAATGTATTTACCACGGGGCCGCACCTGTCTTCCGAGGACCGAGCGCACATCTTCAAAGAAGGGTATCGAGGTTCCAGTGCCTCAAAGACACCCGGAACCGGACATGGCCTAACGTTCATAAAAAACGCGGTGGAGATACACGGCGGGGTAGCCGGCTACGAACCGACCCAGTACGGGAATAACTTCTTTTTTATCGTGCCCGAGTGAAACTCCCCGACCAACTGCCGGGGCTTGTGGGAAGCAGGCCGCTGGTCTTGACGAAATCGCAAGATGTCCTTTGTGAACCATGCTGAATGACCAAAACTCGTCAGGAGGCCATTAAACTTAATGGACTCGTAGAAAGTGTTTTGCGAACGACATTGAGCATTTTGGGAGAAAGGCACTTGAGATGTTTAGCGTTAAGAAATGCTACCTGTTTGAGGGCGTTAGCCCGAGTCTTAGCATTTTAGCTGAACATCTTAAGGGCGCCCAAAATGTTCACGGAGTGAGTAAAATCGACTTTTTTCGAGACCATCAACCTTGCATCCTTTGAAGGTGAGCCTATGCCGGCTGCGGATATTGTCCAAATGAGGGAAGACGCAAGGCACATCTTCTGGGCGGGCGTTCAGGAGGTGGAGGCTGAGGCGGCTGTTCGGCGGCATTGCAGGGTGCAGGGCAACCGTCTCACGGTGGCAAAGAGCGTCTATGATTTAACGGCATTTCAAAACATCTATGTGGTCGGTGCGGGAAAGGCCGGGGCGTCCATGGCCAAGGCCATGGAGGATATGTTAGGCGAAAAGATCACGGCCGGGCTGATCAATGTCAAATACGGTCACCTCGCCGACTTGAGACGGGTCAAACTGATCGAGGCGGGCCATCCCGTGCCGGATGAGCCGGGAGAGGCCGGGGCACGGGCTATCTTTGACATGGCTTCCGGGGCGCAGAGGCAGGACCTGGTCATCTGTTTGATTTCGGGCGGGGGCTCGGCCCTGCTTCCCCTGCCGGTTGAAGGTGTGAGCCTTTCAGATAAGCAGGACACCACGAAGGTTCTCCTGGCTTGCGGGGCCACCATTCATGAAATCAATGCGGTGCGTAAGCATGTGTCCATGGTGAAAGGAGGCGGCTTGGCGCGGGCAAGTTATCCCGCGACCCTGATCTCCTTGATGCTTTCTGATGTGATTGGAGACGATCTGGATGTGATTGCCTCAGGCCCTACAGAACCGGACTCCAGTCGATTTGAGGACTGCATGAAGATTTTTGATAAGTACAGCATCCGAGACAAGGTTCCTGAAAGGGTTTTAAGTCATATTCAAAAGGGCCTGGAGGGGAAAGTCGCCGAGAACCCGAAACCGGGAGATCCCGTGTTTGCGGCCACGCAAAGCGCCATTGTGGGAAGCAATATAGAGTGCATTCTGGCCGCTCAAAAGAAGGCGCGCGACCTGGGGTATAACACACTAGTCCTTTCCACCATGGTGGAAGGGGAGACCAGAGAAGCGGCTCGGGTGCATGCCGGTATCGCTAAAGAAATCTTGAAGAGCGGCCACCCCGTCTCACCGCCCGCCTGCCTGCTTTCAGGTGGTGAGACCACCGTCACGATCGTGGGCCAGGGTTTGGGGGGCCGCAACCAAGAATTCGTGCTGGCTGCGGCCATCAGCCTGAGTGGCTGGAAACAGGTGGTCGTCCTCAGCGGGGGGACCGACGGAACAGACGGACCGACCGATGCTGCAGGGGCCGTGGCCGACGGGATGACGGCCCAGAGGGCCGAAACATTGGGGCTGGACCCTGCCGGCTTCCTGTCCAATAACGATTCCTATCACTTCTTTGAAAAACTCGGGGATCTTGTCAAAACCGGACCGACCAACACCAATGTGATGGACCTGCGGATCATGTTGGTGGCCTAGACCTGTCAACTCTGACCAATGGTCAAAGGGATTGCGTTATGAGCGAATTTCATCAGGAAGGCTCCATTACGACCATTCACGGATTTTACGACCTTTTTGACCCCGAAGATTATCTGGTGCGGCTGGAAAGAAAACTGGAGAAATTCTCCAGACATATGTGTATCAGCCTCCTTCTCCCCTCTCTTTACGAGGAGATTCATGTGCCTGAAGTCCTGGACAACATCATCCGCCAGATCAACCAGGTGAATTATCTATGTAGCGTGGTGGTGGCCCTTGGAGGGGCCAGGGAGGAAAGCGACTTCCTGGAAGCAAAGGCGTATTTCAGCCGGCTGAAAAAGGCGAGTCGAGATGTCAAGGTGGTGTGGGTAGACGGGCCCAGGATTGGCAAAATTTTCAAGCAACTTCAGGACCAAAAAATTCCCATTGGTGTGCCGGGAAAGGGCCAGTCTGTGTGGATTACCATGGGATATCTCTTTGCCGGCGAATTGGGTGATGTGATCGCCTTGCACGACTGCGACATTGTCACCTATGACCGGTTGCTCCTCGGCCGCCTCATAGAGCCCACGGCCAACCCCAATAACGACTTTGAGTTTTGCAAGGGCTATTACGCGCGGATTTCACCTGCCGACAGGGAGATGAAGGGAAGAACCAAGAGGCTTTTTGTGGATCCCTTTCTGCAAGCCCTGGTCAACATCATGCACGACCGCGGTCAGGTCATGCTGGAGGAGTTCTTCCGTTATCATCGCACCTTTCGTTATCCCCTGGCCGGGGAGTTCAGCTGTTTGACCCGCCTTGCTCGGGCCATCAACATGGCCTATGATTGGGGTATGGAGGTGAGCACCCTGTCCGAAGTGTACACGCGACTCACCCCAAAGAAGATCGCCCAGATCGACCTTTGCAAGAACTATGAGCATAAACACCAGGCACTTTCTGAAACAGATGCCAGCGGCGGCCTTCATCGCATGGTGGTGGATATTGCAAAGTTCTATCTGAACTACATACGCTCACATGGCATGCCCATTGATAACGCATTTATCGATATGCTCCAGCACACCTATTACAGTACGGCCTTAAGCTTTGTGAAGAGTTACAGCGATGATGCCGAGTCGAACGACCTGGTCTATGACCGCCACCAGGAAGAACTCAGCGTCCGCTACTTCAGGGATTTTATCGCCACCGCCTGGGACCAGGCGGGCCAGGAAAAGGAAGGCACCCAGATTCCGTCGTGGAACCGCGTCATTTACTCTGTGCCGGATATCTATGAAGATTTGCTGGAGGCCGTGGACAAAGACAACGCGTAAAGCCCGGATGATTTCATGAGCAAATCTCTCAAAGTCTGGTTCCTGGCGCCCGAGGTCGCCCCTTTTTCCAAGACCGGTGGACTGGCCGACGTGGCGGGCTCCCTGCCCGGCGCCCTCAAGAAGCTGGGTGCGGATGTGAGGGTGGGCCTCCCGTTGTATCGCATGGTGAGGGCAGGAAACTTTGCCATGCATGAGGTCTTTTCCGGACTCGATGTGCCTGTAGGCGATGAGACCCTTCAGTGCGATGTCCTGGAAACGACAACCGACGAGGGGGTCCCTGTATACCTTTTTGACAGGCCAGACCTCTTTGACCGTCCGGATCTATACGGTACGCCGGAAGGGGATTATGATGATAACCTGGAGCGGTTCACCTTTTTCACGCGAGCCGCCCTCCTTCTTGCGAAAAGGGTCGGTTTTCATTTTGACGTGGTCCATTGCCACGACTGGCAGACCGGTTTGGTGCCAGCCTATCTCAAGACCCTTTACCGAGACGATCCCTTTTTTTCTCAAGCCGCTTCGGTTTTTACCATCCATAACATGGGCTACCAGGGGCTTTTTCCTGCTGACAAACTGTCCACATGCGGGCTGCCGGCCAGTGAGTTCCACCCGGATGGCTTCGAATATTGGGGAAAGTTCAGTCTGTTGAAGGCAGGCCTTGTGTATGCGGATGCCATCACCACGGTGAGTCCTCGATACAGCCAGGAAATTCAGACGCCTGAATTCGGGATGGGCATGGACGCCATCCTGAGAAACAGGTCGGTTGACCTTCACGGCATCATCAACGGGGTAGATTACCATACCTGGAATCCTGCCACGGACCCTCACCTTGCCGCCCACTACAGCGTTCGTCACATGGACGGCAAGGAAGCGTGCAAGGCCGCTCTCGCTCATGAGTTGGGAGTGGATCACCGGTTCTTGGCCCAGCCATTGTTGGCTGTGATCTCACGGCTCACCGTGCAGAAAGGCCATGATTTGTTGCTGGAGATCGTACCGGATGTGGTCAGACTGGATGTCGGGCTGGTCATTCTGGGCGCAGGAGAAAAGAAGTATCAGCAAGCCTTGGGTTTCTTGGGACAACAGCATGCCGAAAGGCTGGCTGTCAGGATTGGGTTTGATGAGCCCCTTGCCCACCGGATCATGGCGGGTGCAGACATGCTGCTGGCCCCTTCGCGCTATGAGCCGTGCGGACTGACCCAGATCTATGCCCTGAAGTACGGAACGGTTCCAATTGTGCGGGCCGTGGGTGGCTTTGATGACACGATCCAGCAATTTGATCCGAGTTCAGGTCAGGGGACGGGATTCAAGTTCGTCGAGCATGAGCCGGAAGCTGTTTTGGACCGCATCAAGGAAGCGATCCAAACGTATCATAACAGGGCCGTCTGGGAAGAACTGGTGAACAACGGCATGAGGGCTGACTTTTCTTGGGATAAGTCAGCCCGAAAGTATGTTGCGCTGTATAAAGAAGTGCGACAAAGGCGACAAGACCCAGGTACAGGCTTTGAACAAGACAGGGCGTCATCCAGACATGAAAAGGGGGAAAGATGAGAAAGAAATACAAAGAGGTGTCTGTAAAAGACCTCCGTCTTCACATTGATCCCGACAGCCTTAAGGTGCGTTCAACAGGCCAACTGTGCCCGGCCACGCAGGGGGTCGTCGGACAGGATCGGGCCATTGAAGCATTGAAGTTTGGCATCGGGATGCGCGATCCCGAGTACAATATCTACATGGCAGGACCTAGCAACACGGGTGCCACTTACATCGCGCGGGCCTTCCTGGAAGAAGTGGCAAGCAAAGAGCCTCCCCCGCCGGACTGGTGCTATGTATACAATTTCAAAGAGCCAGACAAGCCAATGGCGTTGAGACTGGCCAAAGGGCGAGGAAAAGAACTGAAAAAGGCCATGGATGATCTGGTTGAAGCCTTGGGCAAGGATGTCCCGACGGCCTTCAACACCGATGACTATCGGTACAAGGCGCAGGTTCTCCGGCAGGAGTTCGAAAACAAGCGCCGCAAGATCATTGATACACTGCGGGAACAGGTTGAGGCCCAGGGCTTTTTGTTACAGGTCGACCCTCAAGGGGTCTCCATTATGCCGGGCAAGGACGGCAAGATCCTTCCCCCAGAGGAGATGGCCAAGTATTCTCCGGAGGAAAAGAAGGCCTTACGGGACCGGGGCGACAGTTTGTCCGTCGGGATGAATCAGTCAATGACCGAGATCGCCGGGCTGGAGGCCGGCTACGCTCAAGGACTTAAGAAGCTGGACAAAAAGGTGGCGCTCTCGGTTGTGGGGAAAAGGATGCAACCCACGTTTGAGAGATTCAAGCATCACCCACAGGCGGTGGAATTCCTTGAGGCGGTGAAAAAGGATATTCTTGAGCATATCGATGATTTTCGAAAACGGCCGGAGGAAAAAGCGCCCCAGATGCCTGTTGCCGGGATGGCCTGGCCCCCCGCCCTGAACCAGTACAGGGTGAATGTGTTGATTGACAATTCCGAGGCAAAGGGCGCCCCGGTGGTCTACATCTCAAACCCGACGTACCCTGCCCTGTTTGGAAGGATAGAAAAGGAAGCTGTTTTCGGCACCCTGGTCACGGACTTTACCATGATCAAGTCGGGCGCGCTGCACGAGGCCAATGGCGGATACCTGGTGCTGAAGGCCACAGACATCCTGAAGTGGTACCTTTCCTGGGAGGCCCTTAAACGGGCTGTAAGGCACCAGGAAGTAAAAATTGAGGATATGAGCGAAATGTATGGTTTCGTCACCACCAGGACCCTCAAACCTGAGCCCATCCCCCTTGACGTCAAGCTCGTGGTGACAGGCCATCCGTATCTTTATGAACTACTCTACATCTATGATGACCGCTTTAAGCAGATGTTCAAGATCAAGGCCCACCTGGATGATCAGACGGAGCGGAATAAAACCAGTGTGCGCCAGAGCATGCATTGCATGGCAAGGTTTTGTGAAGAGGAAGACTTGAAGCATGTGGATCGAACGGGGATGGCCCGGCTCATTGAATACAGCATGGAACTCACGGGCAACAAAGACAAGATGACGCTTAAGTTGGGTGCCGTCGCTGATATTGTCAAGGAAGCGAATTATTGGGCCATACAGGACAAATCAAAGTACATTGACGGTTCCCACGTGGGAAAGGCCATTGAGAAGAAAAGGTACCGTGCCAATCTTGTGGAAGATCGGGTCCAGGAATTGATGAAAAAGGACATCTTCTGGGTGGAAACCGATGGCTACAAGCCGGGCCAGATCAATGGCCTGAGCATCCTGCAGACCGGTGACTACATGTTTGGAAAGCCTGGCCGCATTACGGCCAATGTGTCCATGGGCAAGGAGGGGGTCATCACTATTGATCGACAGTCACGACTCAGCGGCAAGTTCCACACCAAGGGCGTCATTATTCTGAGCAGCTACCTGCGCGAGCACTTTGCCCAGGACAAACCCCTGGCGCTGACAGCCAGCCTTTGTTTCGAGCAGACCTACGGCATGGTGGATGGCGACAGTGCCTCCAGCACAGAGCTGTTCGCCCTGCTTTCTGCCATCTCGGGCGTGCCGATCTTTCAGGGCCTGGCGGTCACCGGCTCGGTGAGTCAGAAAGGAGAAATCCAGCCCGTGGGTGGCGTGACTCGCAAGATCGAGGGGTTCTTTGACGTTTGCAGCCACAAAGGCCTGACCGGCCAGCAAGGGGCTATCATGCCCAAAAAGAGCGTCAGGGACCTCATGCTCAAAAAGGAAGTGGTGGAGGCGGTCAAAGAGGGCAAGTTTCATATCTATCCCATCCGGACCGTTGAGGAGGGGGTTGAAATCCTCACCGGGATGAGGGCAGGCAAGAGACGAAAGGACGGGACCTACTCAAAGGGGACGCTGTTCCGGTTGGTGGATGATCGCCTCAGGGAGTTTGCCGAAAAGGCCAGAGACTTTGCCAGGGAGAAACAAGAAAAGTAGGCGTTCACCAAATCGTTTCCACCTCATACCTGCCGAGTTGTGGGTCAGCGGTTACAATGGGAAATCTTTCCATTTGGACTTGCATAACTAGACATTTTTAGACTTATGTCCAAATTTGTCTTGACATTTTTGTGTATTTCATCCAAATTTGTCATATGCGGCGCTACCTTGAACATTCCATTCAATCAGATCTTCCTTCAAAGCTCGTCCTCATTTCGGGACCGAGACAGGCGGGAAAAACCACAATGGCCCGTCAGATTGCCACAGAAATATCGGGACAAAAGGATGTATATTTAAACTGGGATTATCCTGAGCATAGAAAAGCTATTCGGTCTCTCGACTGGCCTCGCTCTGCTCCCGTAGTTGTGCTGGACGAAATCCACAAATTTCCAAACTGGAAAGGCCTGCTCAAGGGCTTTTTTGATGTCGAGGGCCAGAAGCAAAGTGTACTTGTCACGGGCAGCGCCAGACTTGATGTTTATCGAAAAGGTGGTGATTCCCTGTTCGGGAGAGCCTATCATTACCGTCTTCACCCCCTTACTCTCGGAGAGATCTCAAGAGGGGGTTCCCCTCCGGATACAAGAAAACTCTTTGACCCGTCTTCCTGGATCAGCGAATCTAATGCGATTGAAGAAGAAAATCTCAAAAAACTCCTAACCTTAGGCGGGTTTCCTGAGCCCTATTTGAAGGCAAACGAAAGAGAGGCGAAACGATGGCGACTAAATCGACACGAGCGTGTATTGCACGAAGATCTCCGAGACCTGACGCTCATTCGCAGTATTGCGAAGCTGGAAAATCTGCTGGACCTCCTTCTTGACAGGGTCGGTTCACCCGTATCAATAAATGCCTTGAAAGAAGATCTCGAAGTAGACCACAAGACCATTGAATCCTGGGTTGAAATCCTGGAGCGGCTTCATTTTGTTTTCCAGGTCAGACCGTACGGGAAGAGGATACAGCGAGCAATAAGTAAGGCGAGAAAAATATATTTCTGGGACTGGTCTGAAGTTCCCGGAACTGGAATGCGCCTTGAAAATCTCTTGGGCTCCCACCTATTGAAATTATGCCATTACTTGCAGGATGTAGAAGGAATTCAAGCTGAACTAAGATATGTGAGAGACAGAAACAAACGTGAAGTTGATTTTTTGCTCCTGAAGGAACGCATCCCGTGGGTCCTGGTTGAGGCGAAAACAAGCGATACAAAGGAATCAAGGAGTCTTCTCTATTTTGCCGAACGTCTGCAGGTGGAACACGCATTCCAGGTCACCCTCAAGAGATACCGCGGCATGTATGTTGTTCCCTGTTGGGATTTTCTGTCAAACTTGCCATGATGATTGGTGGATTGTCAGTGGGGGGCTGGTAGCGTCCCGCTTTATATACCCGACGGAGATCTTTACGGTCCCTTTCTGGTTCCCAAAAGGGGGCTTGGCGTGGTATCCTTCACCGCCCCTGGCGATCGGCTAAGTATCTCTAGTGGTAAGGACGTTTTACTCAGACAACTCGTGTCTGAGGCGTGCCGATTGGTCAGATATCTTTTATAAAATCAGTTGATAAGAATCGCAAATTCTGGCAAGCGAGTTGTGTTTCGTCAGAATCAAAGATCTTGGGAAGGAATCTCGAAAATTCTAGGCTTCAAATATCCAAAGGTTTGGCAAGCCATGATGGGTTATCACTCTGAACCGGGTAGTCTTGTTCTACCCATATGTGGTATTGAATATTGTCATATGTGGTATTTATATTCAGTGTACAAGAATACCATGTAATGCATGTTATGAAAAAATGAAAAACATAAAGATCGCTTTTATTGCGATCAATAGTTGCTAGCACTTCTTTTTCTAATGTATGTTGCTGGCACATTCATTTTCCTTTTGTGGGAGTTGTTTTTTCAATAATTGCCACTGTCATTTTAAATATAACAGATGGGAACAACTTTTTTCAAAATATAACTTCGCTTTATTCGTGCTAAAGAATTTATAAACGAGAATGCATTGTGAAAATGAAAAAGGTGATTAAACGTATCTATTCTCAAGGCTATCGGTTTTTGCAGCATTGGCACGCTAAGCTCGGTTGCAAACCGCTTCCCAGAAAGAGGCTGTTTGTAAGAGGCCTTGAAAGTCGTGCCTATAGTTTACGCGAGGAACTTGAGCGCTTAAGGAAAGTTCCCCGAGTCATTAAGGCAGCCGATATCAAGCTAAAGTGGGGGCCACAGTACTATAATGCCAATATCCTTACACCAAAAGAGGGAACTTCACAGGTTTTGTTTGCACACTATGTTGTGATTGCTCCAGGTGGTAAGTCACAAAAGCATGGCCATATGAATGAAGCCATGTTTTACATTTTGGATGGTAAAGGCTATGATATTCATGACGGACACCGTCATGACTGGGAAGCCGGAGACATCGTGGTCGTTAATAATGCTTGTGTTCATCAGCATTTTAATGCGGATCCTGACAGGCCGGCCCGGGCGATAATTATTAAATCAAAACCGCTCTATTTATTTATGAACATGGTAATGCAGGAAGATGTTGAAAGGCAGCCAACAGTGCCCGTAGCGGGGCATGATCATTTTGAGCCAACCTATTTTCCTGAATAACTAGGGAAGGCATAATGTTATACGAAGAAGCTAAAAAAGCACATATCAGAAAAATTGAATCGAATTACTATGAGGAAAAACTAAGAGATAGCCGGAGGAAAAATGAGGAAAGCAGAAAAAGGCAAAAGATCCTTAAGCCTGAATGTATGCCCTGGGAGAATTCTCGCCAAGGCATTATCAAGCATCTTTTTAATGAGCAAATGAATGTTCCGGTTGAATCAGTTGATGCCTATATGCAATTTATCCCTCCGGGGAGCCATTCTGGTAAGCATCGTCATATGTCAGAAGAGTATATCTTTGTTCTTGAAGGCAAAGGGTACGATCTGCACTGGGATGTTGACTTTGAATTGGCAGATAAATACTACTGGAAGGTAGATAAGGAGCCCAGCCGCTGGGAATGGGAGCAGGGAGATTCTATTTATATTCCTCCCAACACAGTTCATCAACATTTCAATCTAGACCCCAAAAAACCACTACGGTTTATCTCGGCAACAAGCCGAGCGGTTCGCTATATCGGCTTTGATGATCTGGAGCAAATCGAAGATGCCCCTGAATACAAAGAGATGCCGATCCGGCCGGTAACGCAGGATCCGTACGTGCCGCCCAAAAAGTGAAAGGGAAAAACGACAGCTAACAATTGGCTCAGGCGGGTGGCGTGTTGCGCCACCGCTGCCCCCGAGCGTTATAGATAATCTACAATATCGTTACTCTTAACTTTAATATCCCGATTATAGCTACCTGCTATGACGCTTCATTGTGGCGTTCGTAAAGATATCACCCTTCTGGGATGTCGTATGTCAGAACCCCTGGAGCACACATTTCTGGCATCACATTGTAATCGTGTTGAGGCGGGTCCGAGTTTCCGTATCGACTTGCCGTTGGCTTCGACTACACAATTGAGATGTAAGAATCTCATTTGGTTGTCTTGACTCAAAAGATCAAATGCGCAGATCAGCACTGTAACAAACAATAAAGATGCCATGCCGGTTACCGACGTATGGGGTGCCGGGATGGCTCCCAATATCCAGTATCGATAAGCATGCCTTGATCCTTCTTTTGCCTCCCCGTTAGGCTGTTTGGCCGTTCAAAACAGAGACCCATCTCCCCGTGTAAGCATGACGCAAACATGATTTATTTTGCCTAAGAGCAAAAAAAGTTGCAATTTTTTTTGCTTTATGACAAAAATGTTAACAATGATAGTCCCACGGTATCTTAAAAACGCGGTTCAGCACGATCTTGAAGAAAAAATGGTCTTCATTTCCGGGCCACGGCAAGTGGGAAAAACGACCCTCGCCAAGGCGTTCTTGACAGGAAAGCAAGACCTTTACTTCAACTGGGATCGCCGTGAAGATCGGAAAAGGATACTCTCCGGCCGCTGGCCTGCTGTCAAAAGCACGGTAGTGCTCGATGAGCTACACAAGTACAGCCGATGGAAGCAGTGGATCAAAGGGGAATACGACACTCACGCAGATCGAATCAGGTTTCTAATCACAGGCGGCGCCAGACTGGATGTCTATCGCAGGGGCGGCGATTCCCTGCAGGGCCGTTACCATGCACACCGTCTGCATGGTTTTTCAGTCGGGGAGCTCCTGCGGTCCGGGGCAAGCCTTGAACCCGGTAGGCAGATCAGGTTTCCTGACAAGGTTGGTTCTGAAGAACTGTCTTCTCTGTATCACTACGGCCCATTCCCAGAGCCTTTCCTGAAACAGGACGAACGCAGCCTGAGGAGGTGGCGACGAGAACGGTTGGACCGTTTTTTCAGAGAAGACGTGCGTGAGCTGGAAAACATCAGGGACCTGTCTTTGATGCAGTTATTGGCAGACATGCTCGAAGGTCGGGTGGGCGGCCTGCTTTCCATCCAGTCTTTGCGTGAAGACCTAGAAGTCAGCCACCGGGCAGTGTCCCATTGGATTGAGATATTGGATCGTCTCTATTACTGTTTCCGGGTTTCACCGTTTACGCACAGTGCGGTGAGATCTCTTAAGAAAGCTACGAAGGTATACTTGTGGGATTGGTCTTCGGTGCCACAAGGCGGCCCCCGCTTTGAAAACCTTGTGGCATGTCACCTGTTGAAACTCAAACACGCCCTTGAAGATCAAGAAGGCTTTAGGGTCGGGCTTCATTACTTGAGAGATACCAGCAAGAGAGAGGTGGATTTCCTGGTTACGGCAGACAGGAGGCCGTGGTTTGCTGTAGAGTGCAAGACAAAGAGCCGATCCGCAAGCCCTGCTTTGACCTATTTTGCAAAGAGGCTGGATATTCCATACCTTTATCAAATCACCCTCGAAGGGCGTGAAGATACCCTCGACGGCAACGTCAGGATTATGCCGGCGGCAAGGTTTTTGGCGGCCCTTCCATAATCAAAAACAGGGCAAAAACCGGAGGCGATCATGGGTGGACAGATGTGGATGTTCGTTGTGTGTGGTGTGGGGGTGGGCATCGGCGCTGCTTTTTCCGGACTGGGTGGGGGCTTCTTGATGGTGCCCCTGCTCCTTTTGCTGGGATATTCCGCCCAGAAATCGGTGGGGACGTCTTTTCTGGCCATTGTGGTGATTTCCATTTCAGCCCTGGTGGCCCATAATAAACTGGCCAATGTGGATTACAAGGCGGGAATCTTGTTGGGCATCGGCGGCATTGTCGGTGCCCAGATCGGGGCACGGTTGGTGGAAGGCGTTTCAACGGCCAGTTTCCGAAAGATTTTCTCTTTGATCCTTTTGAGCCTGGCGGGCTATTTGTTCTTTAAAAAATGAGCGCTTCCCATGTTAGCATCAAACGGAATGCGGCGTAAAAATCCATGTGTTCCGCTCGACCATATAATTTCGCTTTACGTGTTGGCCACAAATCACGGTTACTGGAATCACCCCGTAACATCGACCCCTGTTTAGGCATCCACCCTCTTGTGTCGGAACAAGTCAAGGCCTTAAGGAGTTTTCGACAAGTTACGAATGTGATATGCTATCGCCAAGTCGGCCAGATGATATATGTTGGTGGCCAAGTCATGGATTTCCCATCTGTTTGGCCCGTGTCCTACCAATGGGCTTTTGGTGGCTCGCATGAGAAACAGCAGATTCAAAGCAAAGCAACCGGTCAGGTCAAGAAAATGGCTTGGCATCCTTGCCACTGTCTTGTTGTTCTTTGTCTTGTCCAGTTGGGCTGTCCGTGTTCGTGGGCAAGAGATAACCTTCGCGGTAATTTCCGACCATAGAAATCACCTCCCAGGCCTGGACACCGCCCTGGAGTTTATCCACACCAAGGATGTGGATTTCATTATAGTTGTGGGCGATTTCGACCCTATAGAACCGGCGTACGCGAGCGAATATTCCGTCTATGGCTACACCGTGGGCCCGGAACACCGGGCCGACCGACAAGAAATCTACTTCGTCCTCGGAAACCACGACAGCCCCCCGGGGGGTGAGGCTTTTTTCCAAAACAACATCGCACCCTGCTATCCCAACGATGGACCAGGCTCAGCGCCGGAGGGGACCGTCTTTTCATTTGACCGAGGCGCCTGCCATTTCACAATAACCAACCAGTACTGGGATTATTCCGGCGGCTACACACAGGAGCAGTTGGACTGGATTGAACAAGACCTGACGGCAAGCAGCCAACCTTACAAGTTCGTCATTGGTCACGAGCCGGCATATCCCCGGCACCGGCATGTGGGTGAGTCACTTGACGCTCATCCCGCAATGCGGGACGCCTTTTGGACCATCCTGGTTGAAAAAGGAGTTCAGGCGTTTTTCTGCGGCCACACCCATTATTCCAGTGTTGTCCTGCATAACGGGGTCTACCAGCTGGACGCAGGCAGGGCTCAAGAGGACCTCATCTGTGTCATGATCGTTGAGGTTGGTTCTTCTACGGCCACAGTGCATTACTACGAGACAAAGGGCACACTGCCTGCTGCGGGCGACGAAATAGACACCATAGTCCTTGAACCCCGCAGCGGGCTCCCTGCAGACAATGCTGATTCGGACGGGGACACGGCGGAAAAAATTCCCGGAAGAAGCGGCGGTGGGGGTGGCTGACTTATGGGCACTGTTGTCAGCAGTCTGGGCTGTTAGAGCAATCAACCTCAAAAGTATCCCTTTTGGAAAATAGACTGCCCCAACCCCCTATGTAAGCCCAAATGCCCAACCTGTTAGGTCTGGTTCTTGCTGTGCTTGGGCTTGATTTGCAACCAATCAGACGAAGGCGTTTGCCTTTGCACGATGTTTGCATGGACTGTGATAAGGTGAAACGATTGCAGCCCATGTGCGAGGTTCTATCCCGAGGTCACTGATGGTCATGGAGGACGAATGACAGCTCACTGGCAGATAAGGGATAAACAATGAGCCGCATTCCCGGGGCAAGCATGCAGGGTGCCGGCTTCATCCAAGTATTCGTTTTAATCTTTCTCACGATTTCGTGCACGGGTTCGGCCACACCGCCCGAAGAGCACCCTCGAGGGGCCGTTCAGGCCCGTGGTGTCCAGGGCCCCGAAGACCTCAATGCCGGCCCGGCCGAGAGAAAAATGGGGAACCATGTGCCCGCACAGGTCCTGGTAAGATTTAAGGAAGGGACTGAAGAGCAGGCCATCGAGGCCATTCAGAGGCACTTGCACCTCCAAACCCTTCGGATTATTTCCCGGCCCGGCCTGTACCTCATGGAGATTCAAGACGGTTTCTCGGTGCAAGAAACCATCAAGCGTTTGCAGGAATTCAAGGCCGTGGAATACGCCGAACCCAACTACGTTAGGACGATCCAATAGATATGTTACGGTCGGCAAGAAAACCAGGGATCTGGATCATCGCCTTCGTCTGCCTTTTTGTCTCCCTTGGATGGGCCTTTGCAGGCAGGAGCGCCCAGCCGGCCAGAAAAGCGACCTATGTCCCCGGCGAACTCTTGGTCAAATACAGGACCTCGGCTCGGACGGCCGCCCTGGAAGACTCTCAGAGTCAACGGGGTGTTTCCACACTCCATACGTTTAAATCGATCCGTGTGCGGCACCTAAAACTTCCCAAAGGGATGACCGTGAAGGAGGCATTGAAAATCTATCAAGATGACCCTGATGTGGAGTACGTGGAACCGAACTATGTGAGGCGAGCATCTCTGGCGCCAAATGATCCGGACTTTGGCGAGCTGTGGGGCCTGCAAAAGCTGGATGCCCCGGAAGCCTGGGACACCCAGACCGGAAGCCCTACCGTGGTTGTGGCAGTTGTTGACACAGGGGCGGACTGGGACCATGAGGATCTGTCTGCCAATATCTGGGACAACGATGACGAAGCCGAAAACGGGGCCGACAGTGACGGCAATGGCTACACAGATGACATCCGTGGCTGGGACTTTGTGAATAACGACAACGACCCGGACGATGATCATACGGGCACCTATCACGGCACCCATGTATCAGGGACCATAGGGGCCGTTGGTGACAACGGAACAGGTGTCACGGGCATCAACTGGTCGGTGTCCATCATGCCTCTTAAGATACTCGGCGCCGACGGCAGCGGGTCTGTTGCAAACGAGGTCGAAGCGATAAATTATGCGGTAGCTAACGGGGCCAATATCATTAATGCAAGCTTTAGCGGTGACAGTTATTCCTCATCGGAACACGACGCCGTAGATAGCGCCAGGGCCGCCGGAGTCCTCTTTGTAGCCGCCGCAGGAAATGACAGCCAGGACAATGGCGACATCCCGACCTATCCGGCGAGTTACGATCTTGACAACGTTATTGCCGTGGCAGCCACGGCTCAGAACGATGCTATGGCCTGGTTTTCAAACTATGGGGCCACTTCCGTGGATGTGGCAGCACCTGGTGTGAGCATATACAGCACAAAGGCCGGCGACACGTATCAATATATGAGCGGGACCTCCATGGCTACCCCCCATGTGGCAGGCCTGGCTGCCCTGATCTGGGCAGAAAATGCCGGTCTTTCACATGAGCAGGTCAAAGACCGTATTCTGAATGGGGTGGATGTCCTGCCGGCCCTGACCGGAAAGCTCCTCATGGCCGGCAGAATTAATGCGAACAACAGCATCAACCCTCCGGCGAACGCGCCTGATGCGCCCAGTGGCCTTGGGGTTGGGGCCCTGTCTACCAGCGAGACCGGTCTGAGCTGGGCTGACAACGCAGACGACGAATCCGGATTCAAGATAGAGAGAAAGACAGACATAGCAGGAAGTTACAGCCACATCGTCACGGTTGCAGCTAATGTCGAGTCTTACGACGACACTGGGTTGAATGATGGCACAACCTATCACTACCGGGTCCGTGCCTTTAATGCGGTCGGTGATTCGGCCCCCTCAGAAGACAACGCCACGACACCCCTTGCCGCACCAACCAATCTGTCGGCCGATGCTGTTTCCAGCAGTCGGATTGATCTCTCTTGGACGGATCATTCCTCAGTGGAATCGGGCTTCAAGATCGAACAGAAAGCAGGATCAGGTGGGACCTATACCGAAATAGCGGTGGTGGGTACGAATGTTAGCACCTATAACAATACAGGTCTAGAGACCTCCACGACTTACTATTACCGCGTAAAGGCCTATAAAGGCGGCCTTGATTCGGCGTATTCTAACGAGGCAAGTGCGGGGACCCGTGCTGCCTCAAGCGGCGGCGGTGGAGACACTGGCGATGAATCTGACCCCGCGCCCGCCGCGTCAAGCGGTGGCGGAGGGGGAGGAGGAGGATGCTTCATCTCTGCGGGTTGCCATGGGGCCACGGCCTTTCCGTTCATCATCGTTCCCGGTCTGATCATAGCAGCTCTGGCGGGCTTGCTCAGAATCTTTTGAATTTGATTGAAAGGCCCCAGGGGCTTTGCTATACGATACCCATGAAGCGTTTCGCTCTTAGCGTTGCTTGTGCTTTCATCCTTTTCGGTTCGGCAGCGGCGACCCGCGCCTACATCCTTCCCGCTGAACAGATCCTGAGCTTTCTGATCGACCAGCTTGGTTCGGGCCGGACCTTGATAGTCATCCAGAAAACGGTCGTTTATGATCCCCGTGTTGAAGGGGGCATTCAGGAATTTGAGGAGACCCTGTATTACGAATTTCCGGACCGATTCAGGTCTGAGGTGACCGCCCCCGGGCTGGAACAAGTCCGGGTGGTTAACCCGGACGGGGCGATCCTGGTCATGAATGGAAAGATCGTCGGCGAGACGGAAAACGGGTTTGACCACTTCAAAGACCTTCTGCTTTACAGAAAAACAGATCTCCTGGTTGATCGACTGTCCCGCTCGGGAGTGGATCTCGAGGTGGTGAGCCTTGGAAGATTCAAGGACAAGATTGTCTATGTGATTGGGGCCTGCTACCCGGAGGAATCGGCCCCTCAGGTGTGGGTCGATAAGAACACCTTCAGGCCGGTCAGGTTCCTGCTACAACGTGGGGAAGGCGAAGGCGCCCCCCTGAAAGACATCCAGTATACCGATTACAGGTCCCTGGACAAGGGCAAGAGTTATCCCGGCCGCATTCTGTTCTTGGAAGATGATACACTCGTCAGGATGCAGGTCTTGGAAACATTTAAGATCAATCCGGAACTTTCCGGTCAACTGTTCGACGTGGCTTATCTCAGGGAGGCGTATGAGCGGTTGGCGCCCACCCAACCCACGCCTTTGCCGGGTTCTGAACCGGGTGAAGTGAAAAAGAGCATCGAGGACTTCAAGAAGATATTTGAGTAGATGGACTTAGGGCTCGCGCAAGAATAAATTCGCAGAGTTGGCGCTCAGATTTGTTTTAGATCTGGCTGATCCGATTGAGCAAAACCTGAGGAATAGCGAGCTATTTCGAGGGGTTTGCGAATGAGACATCGGCCAAAGATGGGCCGAAGCCGAGATGCCAAAATGTGAAGTTGTTTTTGCGTGAGCCCTTAGAAGGCCCCGGTCAGCCTGGCGATGACGATGCGCAGGATCTCCGAGGTCCCTTCACCAATCTCCAGGAGCCTTTGATCCCTGTAAAACCGTTCAACATCATATTCCCTCATGAGGCCGTAACCGCCATGGAGTTGAACGGCATGATTGGCCACTCGCCTCATGACCTCCGAGCAGTACAGTTTTGCCATGGCAGCCTCCTTGGTGAAGGACCGATTCTGGTCCTTTAGCCAGCAGGCCCTGTAGAGGAGGAGTCGGGCGCACTCAAGTTCCATGGCCATATCGGCCAGTTTAAAGGCATTGGCCTGGAAGGTTGAGATGGGCCGGCCGAACTGTTCCCGTTCTTTGGCATATTTGAGAGCCATCTCGTAACAGCCCTGGGCGCCACCCAGGCCCATGGCACCGATACTCAGACGGCCCGTGTCCAAAGTCGCCAGCATCTGGTGGAAGCCTTTTCCCCGTTGTCCAAGGAGATTTTCCTTGGGCACCCGACAATCGTCAAAATACAGCATGCTGGTGTTTGAAGCCCGCCACATCATCTTATCGTGCATGGGCTGTGCCGTGTAACCGGGCGTGCCGGATTCCACCAGAAAACAGCTTAGCTCTTTGCGACCGTCATCCCGCTTGCCGGTGGAAGCCATGACGGTGGTGCCGCCGGAGATCTTCGTGGAAGCGTTGGTGATAAAGATCTTGCTGCCGTTGATGATCCACGCGGCACCGTCAAGGACCGCATGAGTGCGGCAGGCCCCGGCATCGGATCCAGCGTCCGGCTCTGTCAGGCCAAAGGCCCAAAGCATCTCTCCGGTACAAAGCTTGGGAAGATATTTTCTCTTCTGCTCCTCGTTGCCGAAATAGTAAATGGGACCGATGCCAAGCGAATTGGCCGCCGCCACAGTCGCCGCCTGGGAGGCATCCACGCGGGCCAGTTCTTCGGCTGCAATGATGTAGGAAAGGTAGTCCAGCTCCTGGCCCCCGTATTCCTCGGATACAAAGATGCCGAACAGCCCCAGTTCTCCCATGGCCTTGGTGAGATCATAGGAAAAGCTCTCGGTTTGGTCCAATTGCCTGGCCACCGGCCTGATTTCCTTCTCAGTAAAGCTTCGCACCGATTCCCTGAGAATCTTTTGTTCCATGGAGAGGGAGAAGTCCATGAGCCGCCCCTTGTTGCCGTAGTCTTGGTCGAATGCAAGGCTGTTGTTCTTCTTGTGTCCTGCCCCTGAGCCCTCGATTCCTTTTGTCTGAGGGCGAAGGTTAAGTATGGTGCCCATCCACGCATCGGGAAAAATCAATGAGCACGAGCGTAAGTTTGATGGACTCGTGAAAAGTCGATTTTACTCACTCCGTGAACATTTTGGGGGCCCTTAAGATGTTTAGCTAAAACGCTAAAACTCGGGCTAACGCCCTCAAACAGTTAACATTTTTTAACGCTAAACATCTGAAGTGCCTTTCTCCCAAAATGCTCAATATCGTTCGCAAAATACTTTTTACGAATCTATCAAGTTTACAACTCATAAATAAGCACTTTTTTCTCTGAGCAAGGCCGCACAAGGGTTTGCGCCGAGGCGTACTTTGCGTACGTCGCAGGCGTACTGTTTTCAAGCCGCAGGCGCTAAACGCACGGAGAGCGCCGCTCAGAGGAAAAAGGGCCATTTATGGATAGAAACTAAGTAGCAGAACGACCAGTGGTCGTCAACTATACAGTGGGAAGGAGGGAATCAAGGACATAAGAAGGAGTATACGACAGATATAAACAATAATGTTTTAAAAATGGCCGGCTATTTGAGAATAAATTGAGCTTATCTGCCAAGATTGTCACTAACTCTTGGAAATGGCATTTGCTATTGGGGGCACATGGTATTAGATAAAATAGTTTTATTGGTGGGTTCACAAGCTAGCCATTTTTTATAAAAGATCGTCTGCCGACTTTGACGGTCTTAATTTTTTCGCGCATTTCCGGCGCCAGCGTAGCTCAGCCGGTAGAGCGCCTGATTTGTAATCAGTTGGTCGGGGGTTCGAATCCCTCCGCTGGCTCCAATAACATGGAGGGGATATCCAAAGGAGGGGTTCCCGAGTGGTCAAAGGGAACAGACTGTAAATCTGTCGGCGATGCCTTCGGAGGTTCGAATCCTCCCCCCTCCACCAAACCTCATAGTAAGTTGTGTGTAGGAGATAGCCAAGGCGTTCGTGATGGCATCGCGGGGACTACATGCACTTCCTGCATTTTTCTTACTATGTTTTTGCCGATGAGCCATCGGCTCAACCTAAGCGCTTTGCAAAAAACACCATCAAAGACTGTATTATTTGACCGGTTGTGATTGGCTGAGAACCTGCCTTTGCCAAGACCCATTAGTACACTACACGGATCGGCCGTTGGTGTCGAGGAATTAAACGCGGGAATAGCTCAGTTGGCTAGAGCATCAGCCTTCCAAGCTGAGGGTCGCGGGTTCGAGCCCCGTTTCCCGCTCCATAACGACATGGAACATGGACTTCCTGGTTGCCCACGTAGCTCAGAAGGTAGAGCGCTTCCTTGGTAAGGAAGAGGTTCACCGGTTCAATCCCGGTCGTGGGCTCCAGCAATCCTGAGACCTGCACAACTTAACTGAAAATCAAGCACAGGGAGGGACGGGAGATGGCCAAGAAGAAGTTTGAGCGAGTGAAGCCGCATTTAAATGTAGGCACGATTGGTCATATTGATCATGGCAAGACGACGCTGACGTCGGCGATCACGAAGCATTTAGCCAAAAAGGGGATGGCTGAATATATAGCCTTTGATGACATAGACAAGGCGCCTGAGGAGAAGGAGCGAGGCATCACCATTGCGACGGCCCATGTGGAGTATGAGACGGCGAAGCGTCATTATGCGCATGTCGATTGTCCTGGTCATGCGGATTATATCAAGAACATGATTACGGGTGCGGCGCAGATGGATGGTGCGATATTGGTGGTAGGCGCTGATGACGGGCCTATGCCGCAGACTCGGGAGCATATTTTACTGGCTCGTCAGGTGGGGGTGCCTTCGATTGTGGTCTTTTTGAACAAGGTGGACATGGTCGATGACGAGGAGTTGATAGAGTTGGTGGATTTAGAGCTGCGGGAGCTTTTGACCAAGTATGAGTTTCCCGGAGACGACACGCCGATCATTCGGGGCAGTGCGCTCAAGGCGTTGGAAAGTGATGATCCTGACAGTGAGGAAGTGAAGCCGATTTTTGAGCTTATGGATGCCATTGATGAGTTTATTCCTGAGCCTGTGCGGGATGTGGACAAGCCGTTTTTGATGCCCATAGAGGATGTATTCTCCATATCTGGTCGGGGCACGGTGGTCACTGGTCGCGTTGATCGTGGGGTCATTCATGTGGGTGATGATGTTGAGATTGTAGGCATTCGGCCCACGCAGAAGACGGTGTGTACGGGTGTTGAGATGTTTCGCAAGGTCCTGGACGAGGGTCAAGCCGGCGACAATATTGGTGTATTGTTACGTGGTACGAAGCGAGAAGAGGTGGAGCGTGGTCAGGTCGTTGCGATACCGGCGACGATAACGCCCCACACGAAGTTTAAGGCGGAGGTGTATGTCTTGAACAAGGCTGAGGGGGGTCGTCACACGCCGTTTTTCAATGGTTATCGGCCGCAGTTTTATTTTAGGACGACGGATGTCACGGGGGTGGTGACGCTTCCGGAGGGCACGGAAATGGTGATGCCCGGCGATAATGTGACGGTAGCCGCCGAGTTGATCACCCCCATCGCCATGGAGAAGGAACTCAGGTTTGCCATCCGTGAGGGGGGCCGTACCGTAGGCGCCGGCGTTATCATCGATATACTGGAATAGGGGGTCTATAGTGAGGATCATTGTTACCCTGGCCTGCAGCGACTGCAAGCGCCGGAATTACACAACAACCAAGAACAAGCGAACGACCCCGGACAAGCTATCATTCAAGAAATATTGCAAATTCTGTCGAACCCATACCTTACACAAGGAAACCAAGTAACTGGCTGCATGGTCACGCCGAAGTTCACTTTATTAAGGGATGAGGGAAGTTGACAGGGCCGGTGGCGGCCATATCGTTCCTGCAGGCCAGTAGCTCTAACGGTTAGAGCACCGGACTCCAAATCCGGGTGATGGGGGTTCGAATCCCTCCTGGCCTGCCATCCTACGATGGATTGCAGGCAATTTCGGCAAGGCCGCTCGCCTTTGCTGCATGGGATTGGAAAAGAAGGAAGTTTATGGGACGCCTTAAACGGAAAAGGCCGGCCTCGCCGAAGAAGAAAGGACGCAGAAGACCGACCAAGGAGAACAAGCGCGAACGAGAGCTTAAGGGACAGGGGGTTGCGGGAGGTGTTCAGGAGAAAGTCCTTGCCCAAAAGGAAGTTGTGGCGCCCAAGAAAGAGCCCCCCAAGGCCATCAGGCCTGCAGGGCGCACCATCCAACTGGCTCTCTGGACGAAGACGGCTCAGTTCCTTCGGGAAGTGAAAATAGAACTGAAAAAAGTGACCTGGCCTTCCAGAAAAGAAACCATGGCATCGACTGTGGTTGTCATCATTCTGGTAATGATTGTTTCTGTGTTCCTTGGCCTTGTGGACGTCGGTCTTTCCAGCCTGATTCGCGTCGTGCTTCACTAAGATCTTGGAAAGGATAAAGCGTGGCTTTAAGATGGTATGTCGTTCATACTTACTCGGGTTACGAAAACAAGGTTAAACTTGCACTGGAAGAGCGCATTGCCTCTTTTCCTCACCCTGAGAAGTTCGGCAAGGTGCTGATTCCCACTGAGCAGGTCGTTGAGTTAGTCAAGGGAAAGAGAAAAACCTCGTACAGGAAATTCTATCCGGGGTACATTCTGGTGCAGATGGAGCTGGCCGAGGACACCTGGCACATGGTGAAAGAGACGCCAAAGGTGACAGGCTTTCTCGGCGGTCGAGACACCCCGGCCCCGGTCACGGATGAGGAGGCCGAGCAGATCATCAACCAGATGGAGGCCGGAAAACTCAAACCGCAACCGAGGTATTTGTTTGAACCGGGAGACGAGGTCCGCGTGATCGACGGTCCCTTTACGAACTTCACGGGCACGGTGGAAGACGTGAAACCGGATAAAGGAAAGCTCAGGGTCCTGGTCAGCATTTTTGGTCGACCTACGCCTGTGGAATTGGAATTTGTCCAGGTAAGCAGAGTATAAGCGTCTGGTTGAAGACGGGCTGAAAGCCGGGCCACAACCCATTCTGCTTTGAGTTTCTTCAACCGGGAGCATGACCTTGCTTTGACGGCGGCATGACAATCAGAAGACCGAGAACATTGTGGGAGTACATACGGCATGGCTAAGAAAACGATAGGTTCGATTAAGTTACAGGTTCCTGCCGGGCAGGCTAATCCTTCGCCGCCCATCGGCCCAGCTCTGGGACAGCAGGGGGTCAACATTATGGAATTTTGCAAGGCCTTCAATGCGAAAACAGCCGGGCAGGAGGGGATGATCATACCGGTCGTGATCACGGTTTATCAGGATCGGTCTTTCTCCTTTGTCACCAAAACGCCCCCTGCATCGGTGCTGCTGAAAAAGGCGGCAAAGATTGCAAAGGGCTCGGGTGACCCCAAGCGAGAAAAGGTGGGCAAAGTGACACGGACGCAGGTCGAAGAGATTGCCAAAATGAAGTTTGCGGATCTAAACGCGAACCACTTGGATAGTGCCTGCAAGATCATAGAGGGTACGGCTCGGAGCATGGGTATCGAAGTGGTTTGAAGGCGAAAGGGGTTTGCGGGGAACGATGACAAAACGTGGAAAAAAATATGTTGCAGCAACAAAGCAGATGGATCCGAACAAGGGGTACGACCTTGCAGAGGCATTGAAGTGTGCCCTGGGCATGTCTTACGCCGGCTTTGATGAAAATGTGGATGTCGCCGTGCGCCTGGGGGTGGATCCAAGACATGCTGATCAAATGGTGCGTGGATCAGTCATGTTGCCGAATGGTACGGGTAAAGAGGTCAAGGTCTTGGTTTTCGCAAAAGGAGAGAAAGAAAAGGAAGCGCAAGAAGCAGGCGCAGACTTTGTGGGAAACGACGACCTGTTGGAAAAGATCAAAGGCGGGTGGCTGGGGTTTGACAAGGCGGTTGCCACGCCAGATATGATGGGTGCCGTGGGCCGCATCGGTAAAATCCTTGGGCCCAGGGGTCTGATGCCGAATGCAAAAACCGGAACCGTTACCTTTGACCTGGCCCGCGCCGTCAGAGACCTGAAAACAGGCAAGATCGATTTCAGGGTAGAGCGTGCGGGGATTGTCCATGCACCCATGGGCAAGGTCTCCTTTGGCGTCGACAAGCTATTGGAAAACCTAACCTCTTTTCTCGAGACGATCGTTCGTCTCAAACCGGCCAGCAGTAAAGGCACATATCTGAGAAGTGTCTTCCTTTCGACCACCATGGGACCGGGTATTAAGATAGATCCTGCCTATGTAAGGACGACTCTGAAATAAACCAGGGCCTTTCGGTCCTAGGCCAAACGAGGCCAATGCTCTGTCAAAGACCGCGGGTACGCCTTCTATGAAAGGCGTTTAAATAGTCACTGGCCTGCCGAGACAGTCCAATACTTACCTCCGCTGTCGGCAGATGAGAAGGGAGGGGTTACAAACTTTTGAAACGAGAGAAAAAAAAGCAACTGGTTGACGATCTTCACGAAAAGCTTTCAAAGACTAAGGCCCTAATCCTGACGGATTTCAGGGGACTCAACACCTCTGCGATGAACGAGTTGCGCAATCAACTCAGGGAGGCGTCGGTTGAATACAAAGTGGTGAAAAATACAATTATGTCCATGGCTTCTGACGGAACAGACATGGCCATTTTAAAGGATTATCTTTCGGGGCCTTCTGCGGTGGCTTTAAGTTATGATGATCCTGTTGTTCCAGCTAAGATTCTCAGCAAGTTTGGCGAAGAGTACGCTGCCCTGGAAATCAAGGTCGGGGTTGTGGATGGCAGAGTCGTCGACGTCGAGGATATCAAGCGGCTTTCGAAGCTACCGTCTCGGGAAGGCCTCATGGCGCAGCTGCTTTCGGTATTAAACGGCCCCGCAAGGTCGTTGCTCATGGTTCTCAATGGTGTGCCAAGGAACTTCGTGGCTGTTCTGCATGCCATTGGAGAAAAGAAGGGGTCTGCCTGAAGGCAATAAGAATAAACTGAAAACCAACAGACGAGGAGGATGTGTATAATGGCTAATGTGACAAAGGATGACGTCATAGAATTTGTTTCCAATATGTCGGTACTGGATCTTTCTGAGCTGGTCAAGGAATTAGAGGAAAAATTCGGGGTGTCGGCTGCAATGCCTGTAGCTGCAATGCCTGCGGGGGCAGGTGCTCCGGTGGAGGCAGAGGAAAAGACCGAATTTGATGTCGTGCTGAGCGAAGTTGGCGACAAGAAAATTCAGGTGATTAAGGCCATCCGGGCCATTACTGGTTTGGGCTTGAAAGAGGCCAAGAGCGTTGTTGATGAGGCCCCAGGACCGGTAAAAGAAGGGGTCTCAAAAGAGGACGCTGAAGATATTAAGAAGCAGCTGGAAGAAGCCGGGGCAACCGTCGAGGTCAAATAGGATGCGATTCATTGTTTGGAGATTCTTTCCACGGGTCCCCACATAAGGAGATATTATGCCAAGCCGACTTGTGGCAAGTAAGCGATTAAGAAGGAACTTTGGAACGATTCCAAAGATTGTTGCGTTTCCAAACCTGATTGAAATGCAGCGGGAATCCTATGCCCGTTTTTTGCAGCAGGATGTGCCGGCAGAAAAAAGAGAAGACATGGGACTTCAAGCAGCTTTCAAGAGCGTCTTTCCCATCCGGGACTTTACCAAAACTGCTTGTCTTGAGTTTGTGTCTTACACCTTCGGGGAAGTCAAGTATGGCGAAAAGGAGTGTCTCCACAAGGGGATGACCTATGAAGTCCCGATGCGCATTACGGTCCGACTGGTCATCTACGAAACGGACAAAGAAACCGGCGTTCAGAATATTCGGGACATCAAGGAACAGGAGATTTACTTCGGTACCATCCCGCTGATGACCGCAAGGGGAACCTTTATCATCAACGGTACTGAGCGGGTTGTGGTGAGTCAACTCCACAGGTCGCCTGGGGTGTTTTTCGATCATGACAAGGGCAAGACGCATTCAAGCGGCAAGGTCCTTTATACGGCAAGGATTATCCCGGTGCGGGGATCCTGGATCGATTTGGAGATTGACGCCAAGGATGTTGTCAACGTCAGGATCGACCGGCGTCGCAAGTTCCCTGCTACATTACTTCTCAAGGCCTTTGGATACTCTGGGGAGGAAATCTTAGCCTACTTTTACCGTACGGAAAGCATCTTCTTGGAGGGCAAACGCCTCTACAAGCGCTTCGACGAAGCACTCCTTAAGGATCAGCGCATATCCAAGTCGGTCAAAGACCCTCAGACCGGCGAAGTCATTGCCAAGAAGGGACGCCGATTTACGAAAAAGCTGTTGCGGCAGCTGCGGGAGGCAAAGGTAGAACGGATACCGGTAGAGTTTGCAGACATCGAGAACAAGGTGCTGGCCCGCACCTTGGCGGACCCAAAGAGTGGAGAGGCCATTGCCAGCTGCAATGAGACGGTGGATGAGGCGCTCTTTAGTAAGATCGTAGATGCCAAGATCCCTGCCTTTGACATTTTGTACATCGACAATGCCACCAGCAGCGATTCCATCAGGAAGACGTTGCTCCTTGACAAGGTGGAGACCCACGAGGAGGGCCTCTTGGAAATATACAGGAGGCTTCGGCCCAGTAATCCGCCCACCATCGAGGTGGCACGAGAGTTGTGCCAACAGCTTTTCTTCAGATCCTCTCATTACGACCTTTCGCCGGTCGGTCGTTTAAAGATGAACATCCGCCTGGAACAGGACGTCCCCCTTGAAGTCCGCACACTGATGAAAGATGACCTTTTGCGCACGACCAAAACCCTGGTCGATTTGAAAGACAGACACGGACCTGCTGATGATATCGACCACCTGGGAAATCGGCGTGTGCGGGCCGTCGGCGAGCTCCTGGGAAATCAATACCGCGTCGGCCTGGTCAGGATGGAACGTGCCATCAAGGAACGCATGAGCCTTCAGGAGATTGACACGTTAATGCCCCATGACCTGATCAATTCCAAGCCGGTTTCCGCTGTGGTTAAGGAATTCTTCGGAACAAGCCAGCTTTCCCAGTTCATGGATCAGACCAATCCCCTTTCCGAAGTGACCCACAAACGGCGCCTGAGTGCCTTGGGGCCGGGAGGGCTGACGAGGGAACGCGCAGGCTTTGAGGTCCGGGACGTGCATCCCACCCACTATGGACGCATCTGTCCTATTGAGACGCCGGAGGGACCCAATATCGGCTTGATTGTGTCATTGAGCACTTATGCCCGTGTGAACGCCTTTGGCTTCATGGAGACGCCCTACCGCGTGGTGGAAGGTGGGCGGGTGACACACACCGTCAGGTACATGAGCGCCTTGGACGAAAAAGACCATCCCATTGCCCAAGCCAATGCTCCCCTGGATGCCAAAGGTCGATTTGTCAGGCCCATGGTTTCAGCCCGGGTTGGAGGCGAATTTGTTATGGTGAAGCGCGAAGAGGTTGAATTTATGGACGTTTCTCCAGATCAGCTGGTGAGCGTGTCCGCGTCCCTCATCCCCTTCCTGGAAAACGACGATGCCAACCGGGCCCTGATGGGCTCGAACATGCAGCGCCAAGCAGTGCCGCTGCTGGTGAGCCACGCGCCGTTTGTGGGCACTGGCATGGAGCATGTGGTGGCCAAAGATTCAGGGGTCACTGTCATCGCTGACCATGATGGTCAGGTAGTCGACGTGGATGCCACCCGCATCGTCCTCAAGCATAGCGGAGATGGTAATGGCTCGGGCAAACAGGTGAGTATCTATAACCTGATCAAGTTTTGTCGCTCTAACCAGAACACCTGTTTCAACCATCGCCCCATTGTCAGCAAAGGGACGCATGTAAAGAAGGGTGACATCATTGCCGACGGCCCGGCCACAGAGGCTGGAGAGCTCGCATTAGGCAAGAACGTAATGGTGGCGTTCATGCCTTGGGGTGGATACAACTTCGAGGATTCTATCCTGGTCAGTGAACGCTTGGTGAGGGACGGGGTGTTCACATCTATTCACATTGAAGAGTTCCAGACCGTGGCCCGCGACACGAAGCTGGGTAAAGAAGAAATCACTCGCGACATCCCTAATGTGGGGGAAGAGGCCCTGGCCAATCTGGACGATAGCGGCATTATTCGGCTGGGGGCCGAGGTGAAACCGGGTGACGTACTGGTCGGGAAAGTGACACCCAAAGGAGAGACCCAGCTATCTCCCGAAGAAAAACTGCTCAGGGCCATCTTTGGAGAGAAGGCGGGCGATGTGAAGGATTCTTCTCTTCGTGTGCCACCCGGCATGAGCGGCATCGTGATTGATGCGAAGGTCTTTTCCAGGAAAGGTGTGGAAAAAGATGAGCGGATGCTAAGCATCGAACGCAATGAGATCCAAGCCCTTAAGACAGATAGAAACGATGAGTTGGCCATCATCGCGGAAGTGGCCAAGGAAGGCCTGGTAGAGTTGCTGGTGGGCCAGATTTGTGCAGCTCCGTTCAAGAGAAAAAAAGTTTCGCTGATTAAAAAGGGGGAGAAAATTCCCCCGGCGGTCCTCTCCAAGATTCCCGTCTCTGACCTGTCTTCTATTGAGCTGAAGGATGCTTCCGTGGCTGCCAAGGTGGCAGAGGCCGTACAACAATATGAAGAGCGATGCGATGAAGTGCGCAAGCGTTTTGACCATCGGGTGAGCCGTTATGACAGGGGGGATGAGTTGCCTCCCGGCATTATCAAGATGGTCAAGGTTTATGTGGCCGTGAAAAGAAGGCTGTCGGTGGGTGACAAGATGGCGGGTCGGCATGGCAACAAGGGCGTGGTTTCCCGCATCCTGCCACAGGAAGATCTGCCCTACTTTGAAGATGGAACGTCCGTGGATATTGTATTAAATCCCTTGGGGGTGCCGTCACGAATGAATGTTGGGCAAATCCTCGAAACGCACCTGGGATGGGCTGCGAAGGGGCTGGGAGATCAAATCAGCGAATTGATCCGTTCCGAAAATCACAAGGCGTTAAAGGCGAAGCTGAAATCGACTTTCCCTTCAGCCTCGACCAAGACCCAGATTGCGCGCCTTGGCGACGCCGAGCTGACGGCATTTGCAAAGCGTTACCAGGAAGGCGTCTATGTGGCCACACCGGTCTTTGACGGCGCCCGGGAAGAGGAGATCAAGAAATTGTTGCAGTCAGCCGGCTATCCCTCCAAGGGTCAGGCCACCCTATATGATGGACGTACGGGAGAGCCTTTCGCCACGACTGTCACGGTTGGCATGATGTACATGCTGAAGCTGCACCATCTCGTGGATGACAAGATTCATGCCCGTTCCATTGGCCCTTATTCCCTCGTCACCCAACAACCACTGGGTGGAAAAGCCCAGTTTGGCGGTCAGCGCTTGGGCGAAATGGAAGTTTGGGCTATGGAGGCCTATGGGGCAGCCTATGCCCTACAGGAATTCCTCACGGTCAAGTCGGACGACATGGCCGGCAGGACCCGCATGTATGAAAAAATAGTGAAGGGGGAGAATGTGCTTGAAGCCGGCATGCCGGAATCTTTCAACGTGCTGGTGAAGGAACTAGAGGGTTTGGGCTTAAATATCGAGCTTTTCGAAGACAAGAAGGAAATCTAAGAAAAGGAGAATATCTTGGAAGAACTATACAGTTTCTTTGCCAAACCGAAGGATCCCCTGATTTATACTGCGATACGCATCTCTCTGGCACCGGCCGAAAAGATCAGGGAATGGTCCTATGGGGAAATCAAGAAGCCTGAAACGATCAACTACAGAACCTTTAAACCGGAACGCGACGGGCTTTTCTGTGCCAAGATCTTTGGCCCGACCAAAGATTATGAATGCAACTGCGGCAAGTACAAGAGAATGAAACACCGGGGCGTGGTCTGCGAAAAGTGTGGCGTTGAGGTCATCCAGTCCAAGGTCCGTCGAGAGCGAATGGCCCACATTGAGTTGGCCACCCCGGTGGCTCACATATGGTTCTTGAGAAGCCTTCCGAGCAAGATTGGGAACCTTCTGGACTTGACCATGAAGGACCTGGAAAAGGTTCTCTATTTTGACTCTTACATTGTGACCGATCCCGGGGACACAGGTCTTGCCCCACGCCAGCTCCTTTCAGACGAAAGGTACAGAGAGGCCAGAGAAGAATATGGCGACAAGTTTGAAGCGGGCATTGGCGCTGAAGCCGTCAAGGTCCTTCTCAAAGCGCTCGATTTAGATGAGGAACACCGGAGGTTGAGGGCAGAAATTCTGGCCACGGGTTCGGAGGCTAAGCGGAAAAAGCTGGCCAAACAGCTTAAGATTGTTGAGGCATTCCGCAATTCCGGGAATCAGCCTGAGTGGATGATTATGGAGGCCATTCCCGTGCTGCCTCCGGACTTACGGCCCCTGGTTCCCCTGGAAGGGGGTCGATTTGCAACGTCGGACCTCAATGACCTTTATCGCCGGGTGATCAACAGGAACAACCGCTTAAAGCGGCTCCAGGAATTGCGCGCCCCTGAGATTATTATCCGAAATGAAAAGAGGATGCTGCAAGAGTCGACGGACGTGCTATTCGACAATGGTCGCCACGGCCGGGTAGTGACAGGCCAGAACAGGCGACCGCTGAAGTCTTTGAGCGATGCCTTGAGGGGTAAGCAAGGACGTTTTCGCCAGAACTTGTTGGGCAAACGTGTGGACTATTCCGGCCGCACGGTCATTGTCGTGGGACCAGACCTGCGTCTTCACCAGTGTGGTCTGCCCAAGAAGATGGCCCTGGAACTCTTCAAGCCCTTTGTCTTTTACAGGCTTGAGGAAAAGGGGCTGGTCAATACGGTCAAAAGCGCGAAGAAGCTTGTGGAGCGGGAAACCCCTGAAGTCTGGGATACGCTCGATGAGGTTGTGAAGGAGTACCCGGTCATGCTGAACCGGGCACCAACACTTCATCGTCTTGGCATGCAGGCGTTTGAGCCGACTTTGATCGAGGGCAAAGCGATCCAGCTTCACCCGTCCGTCTGCACGGCCTTTAATGCCGATTTTGACGGAGACCAGATGGCGGTCCACGTCCCCCTTTCTATCGAAGCCCAGATTGAGGCAAGGGTGTTGATGCTGTCGTCGAACAACATCCTTTCCCCGGCGCACGGAGACCCTATTATTGTTCCTTCGCAGGATATTGTGTTGGGAATTTATTACATGACCCGGGGGGTTCCCGGCGTCAAGGGAGAAGGAAAAATATTCGCCAATTCAGAGGAAGTGCGCTCTGCTTATGATCAAGGTGCGGTGGACCTTCATGCCAGGATCTTGGTTCGCATGGGTGGCCAGCGGGTTGAGACCACCGCCGGGCGCATCATCCTAAGGGAAATTTTGCCTAATGAACCGGTTGCGCGCTTGAGTCACATCATGGTCCCCTCGGAGCAGGAGGCCGAGGCCGCGCTGGCCGACTTGAGGGACGGGAGCGATTTTGCCCAAATCGCCGAGGCCATCTCAAAGAGCGCAGATCGGGCGCAAGACGGAAACATGGGGTTTGTTGAACGCGAGGCACTGGAAGAGGGTTATGGGATAAGTCCGCCGGACGCGGGAGCGGTTTTCGCGCTCCAAGAGGATGAAATCAGCGATGTGATCAGCGGCGACGGAGGTTTTCACATATTTAAGATCAGGGAAAAGCGAAAAGGCTTTCCTTTCGACCTTATTAACAAGGAGATGGACAAGAAAGGTCTCAGCCAGCTGATCAATTACTGTTATCGGACGATGGGGGGCAAGGCCACGGTTATCCTCTCGGATCGCTTGAAGGACATCGGATACCGGTATGCGACGCACGCAGGCATCTCTATTTGCGTGGACGACATGGTCATCCCGAAGAAAAAGTGGGACATTATTCACAAGGCCGAGGACCAAGTGTCCGAGATGACCGAACAGTACATCGAGGGCCTCATTACAGGCGGTGAAAAGTATAACAAGGTGGTTGATATCTGGGCCAAAGCGACCACGGATGTGGCCGACGAAATGATGGAGGAAATGAAGGTCGCCTCTATGATGGATGGGCGCGAAGAGTCCGTGTCGGACGGAAAAGGCAAGGCCGGCACAGGGGAAACCTTTAACCCTATTTATATGATGGCAGACTCAGGGTCACGGGGTAGTAAAGACCAGATGCGTCAGCTGGCCGGCATGCGCGGTCTTATGGCTAAACCTTCTGGTGAGATTATTGAGACGCCCATTACAGCCAATTTCCGTGAAGGCCTCACTGTGCTCCAGTACTTTAGCTCTACGCATGGTGCCAGAAAAGGCCTGGCTGATACGGCACTGAAGACAGCCAACTCAGGATACCTCACCCGTCGCTTAGTCGATGTCGCCCAGGACTGTGTCGTCTCGGAAGAGGACTGCGGCACCCTGATGGGCATTGAAGTGGAGTCTCTTGTCGAAGGTGGTGAGATCATACAGAAGGTAGGAGAGCGCGTATTGGGACGTGTAGCCTTGGAAGATATCCGGGACCCATACTCGGACGAGATCTTGGTGGCTTCCGACGAACAGATTGACGAAGAGAAGGTCGCCAAGATCGACAATGCGGGACTGACCAGGATTCGAATTCGCTCTGCGCTCACATGCCGTTCACGCAGCGGGGTTTGTTGTAAGTGTTACGGCCGTGACTTGGCCTACGGCAAGCCGGTAGAGGTCGGCACGCCCGTTGGTATCCTGGCTGCCCAGTCCATCGGTGAGCCGGGCACGCAGCTTACCATGCGGACCTTCCATATCGGAGGCACGGCCCGTGGTGCCTGGAAACAGGCGGACTTCAGGGCGGTTCATGACGGCAAGGTAAAGTTTATCGACCTCAATACGGTTAAGAACCCAGAGGGTGTCTCTGTTGTGATGAACCGCCAAGGGGGAGAGTTTGCCATTGTGGACAAAGAAGGCCGAGAGCGGGAGCGTTATCCGGTCATTTACGGCGCTCATTTTAGGGTAAAGGACGGCCAGAAGGTGAAACAGGGCGACCTGCTCGTCACGTGGGATCCTTATACAACGCCGATTCTAACTGAAGTCGGGGGCAAGGTCAAGTTTGGGGATATCCTGGCCGGGGTCACCATGAAAGAAAAGGTTGATCCCGTGACCGGAAAGGCGAGCTACGTGATTGTGGAACATAAGGATTCTGATGTGCGCCCAAGGATTTCTATAAAGGACGAGGCAGACAAGACAGCGAAACTGCCCGGGGGAGGGATGGCACGCTGTTTTCTCCCCACAGACGCCATTCTCATGATATCTGAGGGGGATTCCGTTAACGCCGGAGACGTCATAGCCAAGCTTCCACGAGAGACAACCAAAACAAAAGATATTACCGGGGGCCTACCCCGCGTCGCTGAACTCTTTGAGTGCAGAAAACCGAAGGAAGCAACGGTCCTCACCGAGATTGACGGCTATGTCAGTCTTTCGAAGGGGGCAAAGGGCAAACAGAAAATTACCATCACCCCGGCGGACGTTGGGGAAAAGAAAGAGTATTTGATTCCGCGGGGAAAGCATGTCAACGTCCTGGAGGGAGATTTCCTCAAAGCAGGAGACCCTTTGATCGGGGGGGCGGCGAACCCTCATGACATCCTAAATATTCGAGGTGAGTTGGCCTTGGCCCGGTATCTAGTGGACCAAATCCAAGAAGTTTACCGCCTCCAAGGGGTCAGAATCAATGACAAGCACATCGAGGTCATCGTCCGGCAAATGTTAGGACGTGTGAAGATTCAGGATGTCGGAGACACAGACCTTATTGTGGAAGAACACGTTGACAAGGCCCGCTTTGAAGATATCAATAGCAAAGTGACCGCCGAGGGTGGCAGGCCCGCAGTGGCGGAGCCTCTTCTTTTGGGCATCACCAAGGCATCGTTGAGTACTGAAAGCTTTATTTCCGCGGCTTCGTTTCAAGAAACGACCAAGGTGCTGTCCGAGGCAACGATCGCGGGCAAAGTCGATCATTTGCGGGGGCTCAAGGAAAATGTCATCATGGGGCGGATTATCCCCGCGGGAACAGGCATGCGGCGGTATCGGAAGGCGCCGCTTGTTTTGGAGACGGAAGAGGCGCCGGAAGAACCCGAGGCGCCGCTGGGAGTCTCGGATGATCACGAGGGAGAAGTCGCTCACGCCTGAAAGGAAAAGAAAAAGGTATTGACACTGGACAAATAATAATATAGTTTTTTTGATTTTCGGGATTCTTGCCGACGATGCGGGGTGTTTGAAGCTCCCTGTAGCAAGCCACAGGGAATGCGCTTGCTTTTGCGGTTCAACCTCGCGACGAGCAATGATGATGTGAGGAAAGGTTTATGCCTACGATCAATCAGTTGGTCAGGAAAGGGCGGAAGCGTGTACAGAAAAACCCAAACACCCCTGCCCTGAAACAGTGTCCCCAGAAACGCGGGGTGTGCACGCGGGTTTACACGACCACGCCCAAAAAGCCCAACTCCGCCCTGAGAAAAGTGGCCAGGGTCCGTTTGACCAACGGGATTGAAGTCACCTCGTACATTCCTGGCATGGGCCATAACCTCCAGGAGCATTCGGTCGTGCTCGTGCGAGGTGGACGTGTCAAGGACCTGCCTGGTGTCCGCTACCATGTGGTCCGGGGAACCCTCGACTCTATTGGTGTCCAGGACCGAAAACAGGCGCGATCAAAGTACGGTGCGAAGAGGCCGAGGTAGCCCCGGAAGGGTTATTTAGCCACACAGTTTCATGTGCCGCGTGAGGAGAGATTGGTATGCCAAGAAAGGGCGCAGTACCGAAACGCGATGTTCTGCCTGATCCTAAGTATAAGAGTAAACTGGTCTCCAAATTCATCAATTGTATGATGACGGACGGCAAGAAGAGTGTTTCGGAATCAATCATGTACAAGGCCTTTGACATCATTCAAAAGAGAACTAAAGAGCCGCCACTGAAGGTCTTTGAGCAGGCGATGGACAACGTCAAGCCCATGGTTGAGGTTAAATCCCGTCGTGTGGGAGGCTCTACCTATCAGGTGCCTGTTGAGGTACGGCGGACCCGCCGGGCGGCCTTGGGAATCCGGTGGATGATAGCCTTTGCTCGAAAACGTTCGGAAAAGACCATGGCTGAAAGGTTGGCTGGTGAATTGATGGATGCGGCCAAGCAGCGTGGCGCCGCCATGAAGAAGAGGGAAGACACACACAGAATGGCTGAAGCCAACAAAGCCTTCGCCCATTACAGGTGGTAGGAACGCGACGGATTAACGAGTCAGGGTCCCAAAGTCAGATGCGGGAGAAACCCGTTGCTCGCTACGGGCAACCTGCCAGGGACCTTAATTATAACGCCCCCCGGCACTTTATGGCGCCATGAGTGCCAAGCCACTGGGTGCCGCGGGAACCAGCAGTTTTTTTGTTCCTGAGTATGATCATTTCTGAAGCACAGGGA